>Ga0224555_1001940_pt1 | contig 26088 bp, 22 predicted proteins | sample 714S23034metaG_FD_180687 | JGI IMG/M metagenome (GOLD analysis project Ga0224555, IMG submission 180687) | Peat soil microbial communities from Stordalen Mire, Sweden - 717 S2 30-34 | ecosystem: Environmental > Terrestrial > Soil > Wetlands > Peat | place: Sweden: Norrbotten County, Stordalen...
CCGGACGGGTTGCGGTTCTTGGTGGGCGCTCTGGTTCCCAGCGGCGCTGAGCCGGTGGCCCAGGCCTACGCGGGTCACCAGTTCGGCGGTTACGTCCCGCGGTTGGGTGACGGGCGCGCGATGCTGCTGGGCGAGCTGGCCGACGCCGGCGGGCGACTTCGAGACATCCACCTGAAAGGGTCGGGGCCAACGCCGTTCGCCCGCGGCGGTGACGGCCTCGCGGCGGTGGGACCGATGCTGCGCGAATACATCGTCAGCGAGGCGATGCACGCGCTGGGTATCCCGACGACGCGATCGCTGGCCGTGGTGGCGACCGGACGTCCGGTGCAGCGCGAGACGCTACTGCCCGGGGCCGTGCTCGCCCGCGTCGCCGCCAGCCACCTGCGGGTGGGCAGCTTCCAATACGCCGCCGCGACCGCCAACCTCGACTTGCTGCGACGCTTGGCGGACCACGCCATCGCACGCCACTATCCCGGCGCCGCCATGACCGAAAACCCCTACCTGGCGCTGTTTGAAGCGGTGGCCGCTGTTCAGGCATCGCTGGTGGCCCGGTGGATGCTGGTCGGCTTCGTGCACGGCGTGATGAATACCGACAACATGACGATCTCCGGCGAGACGATCGACTACGGACCCTGCGCCTTCATGGAGGCCTACGACCCCGACACGGTGTTCAGTTCGATCGATCGCTGGGGCCGCTACGCCTACGACAACCAACCCGCCGTCGCGGGGTGGAACCTCGCCCGGTTCGCGGAGGCACTTCTTCCGCTTCTGGCAGACGGCGTCGAGGAGGGAATCACGCTCGCGGAGAACGCGTTCGGTGTCTTCCGCGCCCAATACGACGCAACCTGGACGGCCGGGATGCGGGCCAAACTTGGTCTGTCTGCGGACATCGACGCCGAGGCGGTCATGTCGTTGGTCGACGAGGTGCTCGCGCTGCTGAAGGAGAGCCGCGTCGACTACACCTCGTTCTTTCGCGGGCTGAGCCACGCTGCGCGCGGAAATGGCGAACCGACCCGAGGGCTGTTCATCAACCTCGCCGGTATCGACGGCTGGATCTCGCGCTGGCGAGCGCTGGGTCCGGACCCCGTATCGATGGACCGCAGCAACCCCATTTACATTCCGCGCAACCATCTGGTCGAGGAGGCGCTGACCGCGGCCACGGCGGGCGATCTGGATCCGCTCCGGCAGCTACTCACTGCCGTCAGCGCCCCCTTCGACGAGCGAGCAGGTTTCGAGCGCTACGCGACCCCCGCGCCGGAAGATTTCGGCGAATACCGAACGTTCTGCGGCACCTGATTCGGTTTCGGCGCGGCGCGCAGCTTGTTCGCATCGCGAACTCCCTTGTCCAGCAACGCCGCCGGCGCAACCTTCTTCAACAACGACAGCCGCCGCGCCAGCGGTCCTGCCGGGTAGCGCAACTTCGGGGCCCGACTGGTCGCCGCCTTCAGCACGACCTGCGCCACCACCGCCGGGTCATCCCCGGCACTTACCGAATCAGCGAGGACGCGTTTGACGTGCTCGCGAATGGGCGCGTAACTCTCGATCGGCGAGTCGGCGTCGGTCGCGTTGGATTCGAATGAGGTGTTGGTGTAGCCGGGTTCCACAACCGACACCCGCACACCGAACTCGCGTGTCTCATGGTCCAGCGATTCCGAGTAGCCCTCGACCGCGTGCTTGGAGGCCGCGTACAACGCGCCGTACGGCGCCGGCAGGAAACCCAGAACCGAGCCGACGTTGATGATCCGACCGCTGCCCTGCGCTCGCAGATACGGCAGCACCTCACGGGTCAGCCGCACCAAGCCGAAGAAGTTGGTGTCGAACAGCTCCTGAGCCTGGGCGATCGAACTCTCCTCGGCGGCGCCGAAGACCCCGATTCCGGCGTTGTTGACCAGAATGTCGATGCGCCCCGCCCGTTGGACGACCGTCGCCACGGCCGCGGTGACCGACGCGGCGTCGGTGACGTCGAGCGGGACCAACTCCACGCCAGGGGTCGGCTGGGTGCGTTGCGGGTTGCGGCTGGTGCCGAAGACCTCGAAGCCTTTCGCCGCGAAGGCGCTTGCGACGGCCTGACCGATTCCCGAAGAGACGCCGGTAACCAGCACCACGGGCGATCGCTGTGTCATATCCACTCCTAGTAAACCGATTGGTGTACTTCTGCCGCCGCCACGCTACACGGCTTGACTCTTGATGTAAACCGTTCGGTATACTCGTGACATGAACGAGCAGCGTGCGGCAAACAAGGGCGGCCGCGGCGCGCGCCAGCGCATCCTGGACGCTGCCGCTGAGTTGTTCTACCGGGAAGGCATCAACGCCACCGGTGTCGAGCGACTCGCGGCTGAATCATCGGTCTCCAAACGCACTCTCTATCAACACTTCCCGAGCAAGACCGCGGTGGTGGAGGCATACCTGCGCGGCACCGACGAACGCGTCGCCCGTGCATTACTCAACGCAGACGAGCAGCCGCCGCGCCAGCGCCTGCTGGCGGTTTTCGACGCTCCTGCAACGCCCGGCGCAACGTTCCGGGGCTGCCCCTTCCACAATGCGGCCGTCGAGGCGGCGGGAACCATGCCGGGTGTTCAGGACATCGTGCGCACGTCCAAGCGCAGCTTCGCCGACGTACTGACCGAGCTGGCGGAACAGGCAGGCGCCGCTGACCCACGACAACTCGGCGACCAGCTTGCCGTGCTTTATGAAGGCGCCGCCGCACTGTCGACCTCGCTCGACGACCCGTCCCCGTGGGCGAATGCCCGGACGGCAGCTGAGGCGTTGATCGACCATGCCGTCAGCCGGTGACGGTCAGCGCGCTCCCCGCACCAATCGGCCGGGGCGCGCGCCGGTGTCGATGCCGTCGCGGCGAGTCACAACACCGTTGACGATCGTGGCGTTGTAGCCGGAAGCACCTTGGATGAGTCTCTTTCCACCGGCTGGCAGGTCGTAGGCCATCCGGGGCCGATGCAAGGTGATCGCATCCATGTCGATCACGTTGACGTCGGCCCTTTTTCCGATTTCGACCACACCGCGATCGGACAGCCCGAACAGCTGCGCAGTGTCGTATGACTGCTTGCGCACGACGTATTCCAGCGGCAGCGTCTCGCCACGCCGACGATCGCGTGCCCAATGGGTGAGCAGGAACGTGGGAAACGAGGCGTCACAGATCATGCCGCAGTGAGCGCCGCCGTCGGACAGTCCCACCACGCCGGCAGGGTGGGTAAGCATCTCGCGAATGGCGTCATGATTGCCGTAGGCGTAGTTGTAGAACGGCAGCATCAGCATCGACGTCGCGTCGTGCTCGAGCATCAGGTCGTAGAGGGTGGACAGTGGATCGTCTCCGCGCTCGGCGGCGATCTTCTCCACGGTGCGTTCGTCAGTCGGCTCGTAGTCGGGCGGATCGCCCATCGCGTAGGTGCGGCCAAGCGCGTACTGGGCGAGCGCGAACATGTTGTCGAACAAGAGGTTCGGGTCCGGCGGCAGATCGTCTTCGGAAAGGATCGCAGCCTTGACCGCGGGATCAGCCAGACGCTGCGCGAGCTCGTCGCGACTGCATTCGGCTTTCAGCCGGCGGAAGGTCGGGCGATGGGTGAACGCGTGATGGCCGTCGAAGCCGAACAACATGCCGAACGGTCGCGCGGCGATCTGGGGATACAGCCGGCTGCCCGCCGCATGCGCGGCCGCCGAGATGTCCAGCTGTTCGCGCCAGAGGTCCGGGGCGGCGTCGACCTGGATCATGCCGAACGAAATCGGCCGGTCGATCTCAGCACCCAACCGCTGCATCCACTCCAATTCTTTCTTGGGGGCGATGATGTCCTCGCCGGCGACGCCCTGCGGAGCCAGCTCGAACACCGCCTGGCCACCGGCCGCCATGGCTCGGCCGAGTCCGAACAGCTCGTCTTCGGCGGCAAAGGTTCCCGGAACCGGTTCACCGTCGATAGCGCGGTGACCGAGGGTGCGGGAGGTCGAGAAGCCCAGCGCACCGGCTTCGACGGCTTCCTGCACGAGGCGGGCCATCGCCGCAATGTCGTCCGGCGAAGCGGGCTCGTTACGGGCGCCGCGCTCGCCCATCGCGTAGGCGCGAATCGCTCCGTGAGCTACCTGGCTGCCCACATCGACGGCGAATTCCTGCCTTCCGATGACGTCGAGGTATTCGGGGTAACTCTCCCAGCCCCACGAGATTCCCTCGGTGAGAGCGGTGCCGGGAATGTCCTCAACACCTTCCATCAAGCCGATCAGCCAGTCTTCCTGCCCGGGCCGCACCGGCGCGAACCCGACACCGCAGTTACCGGTGACAACCGTGGTCACCCCGTGGCCACTGGACGGCTCCAGCAGGGCATCCCAGCTGACCTGGCCGTCGTAGTGGGTGTGGATGTCGACAAATCCGGGCGCGACGATCTTTCCGGTTGCGTCGATGGTCTCGGCGGCGTCGCCTTCCAGTGGCGGGCTGCCCGGTCCGCGGCGCCGAACCTCGACGATCTTGCCGTCTTTGACGGCGATGTCGGCGTCGAACCGGTCCGCGCCGGTTCCGTCCACAACGGTGCCACCGGTGATTTTGAGGTCGAACACGATTACTCCCTTGGCTGCGCTGCCGGTTGGCTACAGTGACACTCCAATAAGGGAATGTAACACCGTTACAGAGGCCACGGGAGAGCTTCGATGACGACCCACCCAGCGACTGATGTCCGGCGCGAGGACGCGATCGGCACGCCGCCGCAACGGCCGACTCTGGTGCCCGCGCACCGGTACTACTCCGCGGCTTTCGCACACCTCGAAGTGGAGCGGATGTGGCCCAGGGTGTGGCAGGTCGCGTGCACAGCCGACCATGTCGCCGAACCCGGTGACTACTTCGAATACCGTTGCGGGCCTTACTCGGTACTGATTGTGCGCGGTGACGACGGCACCTTGCGCGCCTTCCAGAACGTGTGCCGTCACCGCGGCAACTCGCTGTGCGCCGGCGCGGGTTCGGACTTGCGTGAGCTGCGCTGCGGCTATCACGGCTGGACGTGGGATCTTGCCGGCGCACTCAAGCGAGTCCCGAACCGCAAGGGATTCGGAACGCTGCCGATGGCTGAGCTCCCGTTGTTCGCGGTCCGCGTTGACACGTGGGAGAGGCTGGTCTTCGTCAACCTCGATCTCGATGCGACGCCACTGGGCGACCACCTGGAGGCAGTGCCAGAAGATATCGCCTGGCTTGGGCTCGGCGACTTCCGTTGCTACGCAACCATGACCGTCGAGGTCGCCGCGAATTGGAAGACGATCGCCGACGGGTTCAGCGAGACTTATCACATCCAGACGTTGCATCCCGAGCTGCACAGGTGCATGGACGACGTCTATGCACCGCAGGTGATTTGGGGACACACCGGCAAGTCCGAGCAGCTCTACGGCGTACCGAGTCCGCAGCTCAAGCCTGTCCCCTCCGACGCTGACGTGTGGGACGCCTATGTCTGCACCCAGGGTGCGCTGATGGGTGTTGCCGACGGCACTCCGTTCCCGGCTGATCAACGTCGGCCCGGTCAGTCGGTCGCAGAGGTAATCGCGCAACGCACAAGAGCTTTCGCTGCCGGACGAGGTGTCGATTTGAGCTGGGCAAGTACCGACCAGGTGATGCGGCTGCACCAGTACAACATCTTTCCCAATCTGACGTTGCTGGCCAACGCCGATCACCTGACTGTGATGGCCTCGCGTCCGGGGCCCGATCCCGACCACGGCGAACTGGTGATGATGTTGTGGACGCGTATGCCACCTGGTGCGCCACGATGCAAGCCCGCGGACGTTCGGATGACGGCGGACGCGGCCGAGCCGGGTCTGGTTCTGACCCAAGATATTTCGGTATTGGCCGGGCTCCAGCGCGGTTTGCACCAGCCCGGGTTTACCCACCTCATGCTGTCCAGCGAAGAACGACGCGTGATCAATATGCACCGCAATCTCGACCGTTATCTGGAGCTACCCGAATCGGATCGCATCCGCTTATGAGCCCCGCCGGTGGCATAGAACCCGTCAGCGCGGAGGTAATCCTGGACGCCGCCGCCGGCCTGATCGAGCGCCACGGCGTGGAGGCATTCACCATGCGGGGCCTCGCCGAAGAACTCGGGGTAGCGGTCACCTCGATCTACTGGCACGTCGGGGGTCGGGACAAGCTCTTCGACAGCCTGGTCGACCGATTGCTCAGCGAGATGGCACATCTGCCCATCGACGGTGGCACCCCGGTGGAACGCATTGCGTCTCTTGCCCGCTCGCAGCGCAGGGTGCTGATTGATCGACAACACCTGCTGGCGATCGCGCATGACCGCGATCGAACGCCCATGCTGTTTCTGCCGATTCAGCAGACGCTGGCAGCCTTGCTGGCCGACTTGCGCTTGACCGGGACCGAGGCGGCACTTATCTTGCGAGCGGTGCAGGTTCACGTCATATCGTCCGCGGTGATGCAGTTCTCGGCGGTTCGTGGGGCCAAACACGAAGAGGAGGATCCCTCGCTGTGGGATGACGAGTGGCCCGATCAGGCGCTGGTGCATGCGTTGCAGTCCCCGACGGACTACGACGCCGTGTTCGAATACGGGCTCGGCGCGCTGCTGGCGACCCTGCCGCCGGTCCAGGCGGGCAGCTGACTACGACGCGTCCAGCAGGAAGTCCGCCACAATCCCGGCCATGTCGTCGATCGCGGCGCGCGGAATCACTTCGAAGCCGTGGGTGCTCAGCGTGGGCAGGCAGAGCAGCCCCGCCCGTGGAGTCAGCCCGCTGGCCTTGGAGTGCGAGGCGTCGGACATGAAGGCACCCAGCGTCGCCGGCTGGGGCGCCAGTCCGCGGGCGTTGGCGATCTGCATCAGTCGATCGGCGACGTCTTTGTCGTAGACGCACAACGCGTCGCTGTAGCCGATGATCGGACCGCCGGTGACCGTGGTCGCGTACTCCCGCTCGGTCGGCCCGACGTCCAAAGCGATGGTGAGGGTGCCGGGCAGCGTGGCGCTGGCGTAGGAGCCACCGACCCCGCCGATCTCCTCGTTGGTGGTGAAGACCAGGTACACATCCCCGCGGGGTCGTTCTCCGCGATCATGCAGTAACTGCGCGGCGCGCAGGAGCGCGGTCACCGCGGCGCGGTCATCCAGAAAGTAGGCGCCGACGTAGTCGCCGACCTCGACGAGGTCTCTCTTGCTGCGGTCCACGCACACCCGCGTCCCGGCGTGCACCCCGGCGGCGGCGAGCTCTTCAGGAGTGCGCCCGGTGAAGACGTAGACGTGTTGCCAATCCAGCGCGCGATCGCCCTGATCGGGTTTGGTCTCCCAGATCCGCGGACTCTCCTGGGTGGTGTGCTCGGAGCCCAGCGTGAGCACCGCGGTGAGCGTCTCGTGGTTGCCGAGCAGAGCGACCGGGCCGAGCCCGAAATTGCCGGGGTACATCACCCCCAGCTGCGTCATATGTAGCGTGCCGTCGGGTTCGACCCGCTTGACCAGCATGGACAGTTCGTCCATGTGCGCCATGACCCGCGTCGCTACCCCGCCGGCGATCGAGCTCGACCGGTGCCGGCGGTCGCGTGACTCAGCGTCGTCTGCGGGATCGTCGGCGCCGATGTAGCCGATCAGGTTGCCCGCGTCGTCGATCCACATGTCGTCGACCACGGGCTGCAGCTCGCGGGCACACACCGTGCGCACCGCGTCCTCCTGGCCGCACGGCCCATACGTCCACAGCAGTTCTTGCAACAGGCTTTCGGTCGAATCAAGATCGCGTTGCCCCATCTGGCCCCTTCCCATCTCTGGCAACCGTAGCGATCGGCTGCTCCGCAGGGGCGTGGTGGTTTGCGGGCCTACCAGAAGTGGTAGCCGCAGGGTTGGCGTTGCGCGATGCTAGACGCGAGAGCTGAAAATCTCGACACGGGACGGCGGAAGGACTGCAGTGAACGAAGAGCAACGCAACGAGATGGCATCGCGGCGTGGTTTCATCGCCGCGCTGGATCAAAGCGGTGGTAGCACCCCCAAAGCGCTGAAACTCTATGGTATTTCAGAGGATGCGTACACCAACGACGAGCAGATGTTCGACCTCATCCATCAGATGCGGGAGCGCCTGATGGCGAGCCCGAGCTTCACCGGTGACAAGGTCCTGGCAACGATCCTCTTCGAGCAGACGATGGACCGCACCATCAACGGTGACAACACTGCGGCGTATCTGTGGAAGCAGAAACACGTCGTGCCGTTCGTGAAGGTCGACCAAGGCCTCAGCGACGCCGAGAACGGTGTACAGCTCATGAAGCCGATGACGAAACTCGAAGCTCTGTTGGAGCGCGCCGTCGAGCGGGGCGTCTTCGGTACCAAGATGCGCTCGTTCATCCAAGAGCCGAACCAGGAAGGCATCAAGGCGATCGTCGACCAGCAGTTCGACTACGCGGACACAATCGCGCGGCGCGGACTCATGCCAATCATCGAGCCCGAGGTCAGCATCAAAAGCCCCGACAAGCCCACAGCGGACGGTCTGCTGGTGACAGCCCTGCACGCGAAGCTCGATGAGCTTCCCAGCGACCGGCAGGTCATGCTCAAGCTGACGTTGCCCGACGAGGACAACCTCTATGAATCGCTTATCGACCATCCCCGGGTGCTGCGGGTGGTCGCGCTGTCCGGCGGCTACAGCCTCAAGGAAAGTTGCGCGATCCTGGCCCGCAACCACCGTCTGATCGCAAGCTTCTCGCGCGCACTGACCGAAGGCCTGACCGCCAACCAGACCGATGCCGAATTCGACCAGAAGCTCGCGTCGAATATCGACGAAATCTACGCTGCCTCGCTGACCTGACAATTAGCGGCCCACTGCTTGCAGGAAGCGCCCCGCATGCAGCTCGGTGCCGAATCCGGGCGCGAATTCGCCTGCGGTGTAGACGATGTGACCGCCGACGATGGTGGCGGCGACGAGTTCGTCGTTGCGGTTTACCATCCGCTGGACGGTTGGTGCTCCCGGGTAGGGCGCTTCTGCGTAGGCATCGCTCGAGCCGTCGAACCCGGCGGGGTTGATGATGGTGACGTCGGCCCGCTTGCCTTGCCGAAGGTAGCCGGCATCGAGGCCGTACCAGTCGGCGAGCTCACCGGTGAGGCGGCGCACGGCGGTTTCGACGGGCATCGACCGACGGTGGTGAACACGTTCGAGCATGCGGAGTCCGGAGTTGTAGAACGCCATGTTGCGAAGGTGTGCACCGGAATCCGAGAAGCCGATCTGGACGTTGGGTGACCGCTGGATTCGATCCAGTACGTCCTCTCGGTCGTTGGCGACGACGGTGCGCCAGCGCAGCCGAGCTCCATGTTCGACGGTCAGGTCGAGTAATGCGTCAGCGGGTTCGATTCCGCGGGTTGCGGCGACGTCGGCGAAAGATCGACCGATGACGGCAGGGTCGGGGCAGGAGACGATTTCGGCATCGGACAGGTCGCGACTCCACACCCGCGGGCCGAATTGCTTGGTCATGTCCTTGCGGAATTGACGCCGGTAGGATTCGTCGGCGAGCAGCCGGCCGCGACTCATTTCGTCGCGGAAGTTGAGTGCCGCTGAGCCTGAGCCGAACTCCTCGAACACGACGAGATCGACACCGTCGGCATACATTTCGAACGGCACCGGCAGGTGCTGCCAGCGGAAGTTGCCGCCGACCCGGTTCGTGAGCTCGGCGGCCAGCAAGGTCAGTCGTGCTGCCTTCCGGTCGGCTTTGACGTCGGCGGCCGCGATCAAAGTGGTCTTCAGAGGCTTCCAAGGCCGGCGGAACCCGCGGCCGAGGCTTTGGGCGAGGTAGCGGGCGACCTCAACTTGCCGCGCCAGATTCGGGGTGCTCTGATGCACGCGTCCGCGCTTGCGTAGCACGGTGTTGAGGGCATGGAACTCCGACCATGTGGCGTACGTCGAGGGCAGTTGCCGTGCCGGGAAGCGGGTGCCTTCGAGTTTGGAGAAGGAACTGCGCAGTGTGGACAGTCCGAGGAACCCGGCGTCGAGAGCGTCGGTGAGCATCTGGCGCATCCGGTCGAGCTCCGCGGGGGTGGGACGATAGTCGGCATCGACCGACTGGCCCAGTCCCAACACCGCCGCGCGGATGTCGGAGTGGCCGATGAACGCGGCAACGTTCGCCCCGAGCGGCAGTGAATCCACCGCTTTCACGTATTCGGCCGGGGTCGTCCAGGTTTTCGCCTCTTTGACCGCGTCGTGAACGATCTGCCACGGCAGCGCCTCCACCCGGGCGAACATGTCGGCGCAGTCGTCGGCGCCGCTGTACACCGTCGACAGCGAGCAGTTGCCCAAGATGATCGAGGTGGTCCCGTGTCGGACCGACTCACCGAGTCCGGGGCTGAGCAGAACTTCCGCGTCGTAGTGCGTGTGCACGTCCAGCAGGCCCGGCATCACCCAACGACCGCGGGCGTCGATGGTGCGCGTCCCGTCAGGCAGTCCGGACGCGACCGCGGCCACCTTTCCGTCGCGGATTCCGACGTCGGCGGTGATCGGCGCCGCACCGGTTCCGTCGAACACCGTGCCGCCACGGATGACCAGCTCGAAGTCCGCCATCTCCACCACCTTTTCGATACTAACTGGTATCCACTCGATACCCATGAGTATGCTGTTGCACATGTCGCCCGTCAAGCCGCCGCGTACCCGCCCCACTCGCCGTGAGGTTCGCGACCGGATTCTGGATGCGGCCTCGAAAGTATTCGCCGCCGAAGGGTTCGCCGGCGCCACCATCGATGCGATCGGTCAAGCCGCGGGATTCACCAAAGGTGCGGTCTACTCGAACTTCGAATCCAAGGATGAACTGTTCCTGGCTCTGCTCGATCGCGAGTTCGAGCGTCGCGGCGAGCAGATCGCCACGGCATTGGAAAGCGGTGGCGACACCGCAGCGGCCGCAGGCGAATTGAGTCGGTCAGTGCTTGACGCAGTTCACGGCCACGCCGACTACTACGTCCTGTTCGTCGAGTACTGGCTGCGTGCCGTTCGTGATCCGCAGCTTCGTGAGCGCCTGATCGCTCGCCGTCGCGCTGCCGCCGCCGACCAAGCAACCCACATAGTCGGGTCGACCGCCACCGTGCCGTCCGGTCGGCAGGTGGCCGATCTCGCCCAACTCGTCGTCACTATCAACTTGGGCATCGCGATGGAAGAAGTCCTGCGCCCGGGAACCATCGACCCAGAGTTGCTCGCGCAACTGATCCAAGCACTACTCGAATCGGTTGCGGTCTCGGCCGATTAAGGCATCGGGAGAAGAACGATACATGGACACACAGGATCAGCCGGATGCTCCGGCCACGGCGCTGATTACCGCCGCCGGACTGGGGGTGGACGGTGAGCACGGGCCCCTGTTCTCGGGTATCGATCTGGCGCTCCCAGCGGGCTTTCACGCCATTCAAATGCCCGGTGGCCCAGGACAGACCACCCTGCTGTTGACGCTGGCCGGACGCTTCAAGGCCACCCACGGCACCCTGACCGTCCTCGGCGATACGAAGCCGCGCGCAATCCGCCGACACTGCTCGATCGCGGCCTTTCCCGACATCGACGAGCTGGAGGAATCGGTGACCGTGCAGACCGTGCTCGCCGAGCAGCGGCGGTGGCTGGCGCCGTGGTATTCGCCGGTGCCGCGGGACGCCGGCCACGCCGAGCTGGCAACGGTGTTCGGCGAGACTCCCCCGCCGTCGCCCGGTACCTACATCGTCGAATTGTCGGACCTGGAACTGTTTTTGCTGCGGATCACTTTGGCGACGCTGTCGAACCGTCCGATCCTGGTGGTCGGCGACCTCGAACAAGTACGCGACAACTCTCGACGCGCGATCGCGGTGGACCGGCTGGGCGCGATCGCGACGCAGCGCACCGTCGTCGTCGGGGTGACCAATCCGCTCGGCACGGACGCCCCGGACCACGAACTACATGATCACCGCATCCTGACCGAAGGGGACTGACGATGCTGGCTGGACTCGCATTCGGCTCGGAAATCAAGCGTTTCGGCCGCAGCCGAATGACCCGGGTGGCGATCGTCGTGCTGATGCTGCTGCCGCTGGTGTATGGAGCGCTGTACCTGTGGGCGTTTTGGGATCCGTTCGGCCACGTGAACAAAATGCCGGTGGCACTGGTCAACTCCGACCGGGGCGCGGAGGTATCCGGGCAGCAGTTCAACGCCGGCGCCGAGGTAGCTAAGAGCTTGACCGCCGACGCCAGCCTGGACTGGCACGTCGTGAGCCCTGAGCAGGCACACAACGGAGTCGAACACGGCAAGTACTACTTCATGCTCGAGTTGCCACCGGATTTCAGCGCGGCGATCGCATCGCCGGTGACCGGGCAACCGAAGAAGGCCAACCTGATCGCCGTGTACAACGACGCCAACAACTACATCTCGACAAGCATCGGCCGCACCGCTATCGACCAGGTACTCAACGCCGTCTCGTCGCGCATTTCCGGCCAAGCGGTCAATCAGATGCTGTCCGTGGTGGTTTCGTCCGGTTCTGGAATCAAGCAGGCCGCCGACGGCGCCGGCCAACTCGCCGACGGCGCGGGCCAATTGGCGGCCGGTCTGGACACAGCCCGGTCCGGATCGGCGACGCTTGCGACCGGCGCGCAGCAGCTCTCCGATGGGATCAACTCGGCCACCGAGCCGCTGCTCGCGGTGACCAAAGCGGTGTCGCTCATCGGCGGCAACACCGACCAATTGCAACAGGGCGCAACCGCGCTACAGCAGGCCAACGACCAGATCGGCGCCATCGCAACCGCGCAGGACGCCGCCGCCACCTCACTGTCGTCGGTGATCGACCAGCTGTCTATAAGCCAAGATCCGCTGGCGAACAACGCCGCGGGAACCCTGCGCGGCATTGAGGATCAGCTCCGAGGACACCAGTTCACGCCCCAGATCCGGCAGCGCCTCACCGACGCGCAAAACGCCGCGATCGCGATGACATCGGGGCTGCGGGCACCGGGCAGCCCGCTAGGGTCGGCCCTCGACCAAGTTGGCAGCACGGGGCAGGACCTAACGAACAAGCTCACGCAACTGCGTGACGGAGCCAAGCAAGTCGCCTCCGGTAATGCCCAGTTGGCAAGCGGGATAGCCAAACTCGACGACGGCGCACAGCAGCTCAAGGCCGGGTCGGCCGAGCTGGCGACCAAACTCGCCGACGGGTCCAAACAGCTACCCAACTGGACGACCCGGCAGAAGGACGCCATCTCCGACACCATCGGTGGCCCAGTCCAGCTCGAGACCTCACACGAGAACGCCGCCCCCAACTTCGGCACCGGCATGGCTCCGTTCTTCCTCACGCTGGCCCTGTTCTTCGGAGCACTGGTATTGTGGATGATCCTGCGGCCCTTGCAAAGCCGCGCAATCGCCGCTGAGGTGCTCCCGATCCGCGTGGCTCTGGCCAGCTACCTTCCCGCGGCGGTGATCGCCATGTTCCAGGCGGTCATCCTGTACTGCGTGGTGCGGTTCCTACTCGGCATGCACGTCGTGCACCCAGCCTCGATGCTGGTCTTCATGATCCTGATCGCCTGCGCGTTCGTGGCGGCGACGCAGGCGATCAATGCACTCGTCGGCCCGGCGGTGGGCCGGGTGCTGATCATGGCCCTACTCATGCTGCAGCTCGTCAGCGCCGGCGGCATGTATCCCGTGGAAACCACGTCAAAGCCGTTTCAGATCCTGCACCGCTTCGACCCGATGACCTACGGCGTCAACGGGCTCCGGCAGCTCATACTGGGCGGCATCGACACCCGGTTATGGCAGGCGATCACTGTGCTGATCGGCATATGGGCTGTGGCGCTGCTGATCTCGTGCCTATCGGCGCGACGAGACCAGCTCTGGAACCTCGACAGGCTGATACCGGCGATCAAGATGTGAGGCCATCGGTGCGATCCTTTCTCGCCGGGATCGGTAGCCGGGCACTTTCGTCGAGATCGACATCGAGCGCGTTGAGCATCAACGCCAGGCCCGAGTAGCGGTTGATGACCATGAGCACCTCAATGGTGGCCTCCGAGCCAAGGTCCCGGTGGGCCTGGTCGAACACCGCATCGGAGACGCTGCGCGTGGTCAGCAGCTCGGTCGTCAGTTGCAGCACCGCGAGTTCGGTCGAATTGAAATGATCTGTTCGCCAATCAGATTCGGAGGTGATGGCGTTGATCTCGTCGCTGCTGACGCCGGCCGTGCGCGCCACGTCTCGGTGCTGGCCGAGCTCGTAGGGGCAGTCCATCAGATAGGCCGTGCGCAACACGACGAGTTCGCGCAGCCTGAGCGGCAGCACCGGGCTGGTGAGAGCGGCTTGCCCGGCCAGCATCCAGCCGGTGAACACCTTCTCGGCGTTGGCCAACGTCCGGTAGACGTTGAGATTGCCACGTGCAAAAGTCAGTTCGCGGGCCTGCTCGGTCATGTCTTCGGGCTCACGGTAGGCGATTCGAGTCATCGGGCTTTCTCCTGTCAGGGCTGGAACCGGGCCGCGGTGTCGACATCGAGGTCGACGGCATTGACTACGAATGCCAGCCCGTAGTAACAGCTGATGAGCATCAACAGCTCGGTGAGCGCCTCGTCCCCAAATGCGGCACGGGCCGCCGCGAAAGAGTCGTCCGTCAGGTGGTGGGTGCCGCACAGTTCGGTGACGAGATCGAGCGCGACGCGTTCGGTGCGACTGAAGCCGGCCGTGTCGAGATCGTCGGTGTCGACGATCGCGGTGATCTGCTGCTCGGTCAGGCCGGCACCGCGGGCGATCCCGATGTGCTGGCCGAGCTCGTAGCGCGCGCCCTGCAGATGAGCCACCCGCAGGATGACCACCTCGCGCATCCGCAAGCTGAAGGTAGGGCTGTCGAACAACTCATCCACCAACTGCGCCCACCCGACAAACACGTTGGGGGCGTTGGCGAGCACTCGAAACACATTGAGATTGCCGCGACGTGCCATGAACTCGCCGATCGGTTCGGGTTGCTGCTCAATGCCGACGAGCGGTATCCGTGACATTGGTTTGCTCCCTTGACTATTCAGCGTGGGCGGCAAGGACGAAGGTCCAATCGAGAGTCACGAACGGCTCGTCGATGGTCGTCCCGTCTGGGGCAACCCCGGGCTCGTGACGCACGAAATCCGCCTGCAGCGATTCGATATCCGCGAAGACCGCGTCGCGGTTGATATACGGATCGTCCCGGTAGAACAGCTGAGTGATCAGCGATTGGTAGCCATCGGCGTGGAACCAAAAGTGCACATGCTGAGGCCGCATGACAGATCGGTTTGCGGCGCGCATGATCTCCCCGCAAGGGCCGTCGGTGGGCACTGGGTAATAACGCGGTGTGATGGACCGGTACCAGAACCGACCGTCGTCATCGGTGGTCAACAGCGCCCGCATGGCGAACTCGTCGTGCAGCTTCTCGGTCTGTTGAACGTCGTAGAATCCCTCGCCGTCGCTGTGCCAGGTGTCCACGTGGGCGCCGGCAACCGGCTTGTCCTGCTCGTCGACAACCCGGCCGGTAACAAACATCGGCGTGCCCGACACGCCGTCGGAGATGTCGTCTCCGTTATCAACCGTCGGCCGGCCCTCGACGTAAAACGGGCCAAGCAGGGCCGAAGAGGTGACCGACGACCCCCTGTGCTGGTTGATCCTGTCCAGCAGCATGCTGAAACCCAGGATGTCGGACAGCAACATCACCTCCTGCCGGGTCGGGCTGGAGATCTTGCCCACCCGCTCGAGGAAATCCATTGCGGTGAACCATTCGTCGCCGGTCAGGCGCACCTCGCGGGCAAAGTGATGCAGGTGCTGCACCAAGCTGACGAGCACGTGCCGGAAGCGCTGATCGGTGGAGTCGTCGAAGGTCCGCTGAACAGCCCCGGTGATTGTTTCTTCGGTCAGGTTGGACGACATTGCCTTGCCTCTCTGTGAGATTGGATCGTCGAAGTCGATGTCAGGGCCGGATCACGACGCGGCCGGCAGTGTGGTCGGCGACAGCCTGGTATGCCGCGGCCGCGTCGTCGAGCGAATACGTGGTGGCGATGGGAAGCGGTCGAAGCTCTCCGGATTCGAAGTACGGCGCCATCTGCTGAAGGCGCCGAGCCGAGTCGATGACGCTCAGCTTTGTGCTGTCCGTACCGAAGATGCGGGTTTCGTTGTGGTATAGATCCAGCAGGTTGATTTCGACTGTAGGGGAACCGACGGCGCTGATCACCACCAGTCTGCCCCGGTGAGCCAGCGCGGCCAGCGCCGACGGCGTGGTCACTCCACCCACGGCGTCATACACCACATCAGCGCCCCTGCCGCCGGTCAGCCGCTTGATCGCTACGTCGACCTCTGCCGCTGGGTCAAAGGTGATGAAGTCGTCAATGACAGTTGCGGCGGGGGTCTCTGGGCCGGGCTGGCGACGGTCCACCCCAATCACCTTGGCGCCGAGCGCATGAGCGATCTGCGCAACCGCTCCCCCGACGCCACCGGATACGCCGAAGACAGCGACGGTTTCACCCGCCGCCAGCTGTGCCGTTTCCACCGCCCCGTACCACGCCACGACGAAGTTGACGCCGACTGTGGAGGCCTCGTCGAAGCCGAGCCGTTCGGGTTTGCACACCAGCGCTTCCACCGGAACGGACATCAACTCCGCGTGTGACCCGTCTCGGGTGAACCCGGTGTCTCCCCCGGTGCCCCAAACCGGGACTCCTTCCCATTCGGGTGGCCCAGAGACGACGACGCCGGCGAAATCGCGTCCAGGCGTACGCGGTAGCACCGTCCAATTCATGGCGCCGGCAACGTTTTTCACATCGGAAGGATTGACCGATGCTGCGTCGACCCGAATGACCGCTTCCCGCGCTGTCTCGGTCGGATCCGGTACGTCAGTAGCGTGCAAAACGCCCGGGTCGCCAAATTCTTTAAAACGCAAGGCCCGCATGAGTCCGTCCTCCTGTGAAGTAATGGTCAGCTACCGGACACTGTCTAGCCAACACCCGAACCAGTGATCACGTCCAACGAAAAAAGAAGATCGCTACGATCGCGAAACGCGATAGTATGCCGAAGTGGAAATTCGCCACCTGGAGTACTTCGTCGCCGTGGCCGCCGAGCTGAACTTCTCCCGGGCAGCCCAGCGAATCCACGTCGTGCAGTCTGCCCTCTCGGCGTCTGTCGGCAGATTGGAAAAGGAGCTTGGCGTCGAATTGTTCGACCGTTCCAAGCGCCAGATCGCGCTCACGGCGCCCGGCGAGGTCTTCCTTGAGCATGCCCGGCAAGTGATACACGCCGCGCACCGAGCACGAACCTCAGTCGATGCTTTTCGCGATCAGGTCAGCGGAACAGTCACTCTGGGCACCCTGATGTCGTGGGGAACGTTCAGCCTGCCCGCCGCCTTAGCAGCCTTCCGCCGGTCCAACCCGCTGATCAGCGTTCGCCTGCGACAAAGCCTCACGGGTTCAGCCGGGCATCTGACCGCGATCGCCGACGGCCAGATGGACCTGGCCCTGGTCTCGATCAGCTCGCCGGGGTCTCAGCTCGTAGCGCTACGTGAGCTAATGCGCGAGCCCATGGTCTTCGTCTGCGAATCCAGCCACGAACTGGCGGATCGCACAACGGTGCAACTCATCGACCTCGCCGGGCACGACTTCATTCACCTCCCGCTGGGTTGGGGAATACGACAGCGCCTCGAAGCCGGCTTCGCCGCCGCCGGCGCCCACCCGGTCACTGCCTACGAAGTCGCCGATTATGCGATCACCGCTGAACTCATCCGCCACCGACTGGCGACAACCATCCTGCCCGCCAGCGTCGCCAACCGTTTTCCCGACTTGCGCACAGTTCCGCTGCGTCCAGCCCTGACATGGACGCTGTCCATCGCCTCCGCGGCATCCCAGAACGCCAACCCTGCGATCAACGCGCTCATCGATACCCTGATACGTCACGTCGACTGACGGCGCACCGGCTTACCCCAATTGCGCGAACTCCGTCTGCAACTCATCCAGACGTCGAAGCGTCTGGTCGCGAGGCTCGGTCGGCAGGTCTACCAACACGTGCTCAACCCCCAAGTGCCGATAGTCCTCAACATCTTTCGCGATGGGCTTGCCTCCGTGGAAGTGGATCACCGGCACGTCGGGCCCGGCGATATCACGTAGCTCTGCGAGCTGATCTGCCAGCACTTCCGCGGAGAGCGTCATCGACAGCCAGCCGGCTTTCAGCCGGTCGATCCGTCGAAAGGCCGCGGGTCCTCCGCCCAGATACAGCGGCGGATACGGCTTGGTCACCGGCTTGGGCCAGCTGTAGATGGGGTCGAAATCCACGAAATCCCCGTGGAATTCTGCCTTTTCCTGCGTCCAGATCTCGATCATCGCGCGCAGCCGCTCTTCGACGACGCGTCCGCGCACTGACGGATCAACACCATGGTTGGCGATCTCTTCGCGCAGCCAGCCCACGCCAACGCCGAAGCGAAATCGCCCCTCCGACACCAGATCCAGCGACGCCACCTCTTTGGCCGTCTGGATCGGATCGCGCTGCGGCACCAACGCGATGCCGGTGCCCACAACCAAGGTCTTGGTGGCCGTCGCGGCCGCCGTCAACGCCACAAACGGATCCAGGGTGCGGTAGTACTTCGGTGGAATTGGACCGCCCCCCGGGTACGGCGTTTTGGCGTCGACCGGAATGTGCGAATGCTCGGCCAGGAACAGCGCCTCAAACCCGCGCTGCTCGAGTCCCACGCCCAACTCCACCGGTCTGATTCCTTCGTCGGTAACGAAAGTCAGGACACCTATCCGCACGCTCACTCCCATCGTCAGCCGGCTTGTCCGGCAGCCGAAGCAGGCGCCCCGGCGGTCCGGCGCACCGCGCCCCAGAGCCCGGTGCCGACGCCGACAACGGCGCCGCCCAGCCCGATGAGCTGCTGCGACCGCGTCATCTCGTGGTGAACACTCATCCCGCCGAGCAGGTCGGCCGCGTCCGCGCCGGCCGAGGCCAAAAACCAGCCGCGGGTGTTTCTTCCGCGCAGCGCCGCCGTTGCCAGCAACCCACCGATCAATGCATCGCGATAGCCCATCGACCGCAACAGTAGTTGCGCGGTCGGCGTGGGCTTGTCCGGATCGCCCCAGAACCGGTTCGCCCGCAGGGGGTCGACGAGAAATGAGATGCCCGAGGCAAGTCGGATGCTGCCCGCGGCGAGCGCGAAACGGTCGATAGCCATGATCGGCAGCCTAGGAGCTGATCGCCCGGCCCACGCCAAAGCCGCGGATGTCGCCAATGTTGATGACGGCTCTCGTCGCCGTCGCTACTCTCGACCGCGGCGCTAGTCAGCCGTTGCCGCTGCGGATAGGAGGGTTGGGCGGTATGCCGGATCCGGAAACTGAGGTGTCGTCAGCGTCCTCAGCACCACGGTTCGAACCTGATGAACGTTGGGTGCCCGCCGATGAGCGGCGGTTCGGCCTGGATCGGCGCACCCTACGGCCGACGCTGGTGGTGTTCGCGCTGGTCTTCGTGATGTCGGTGGTGTTGCCGGTCATCAACGCGAAAGTGCCTTACGACGACATCGTCAGAGCCGGCGATGTCATGGAGATCGAAGGCGACGTGACATTCGTTCCGGAGGCCGGCTGGGGCATCACATCTGGTGTGCGCGCCGGTCATGCCCCATTGTCCGGCGCGTATCCCGCGACCGCGACCGTTGAACACGGGGCGATAAAGTTCACCCTCCGCACTGGGTCGTTCCACGGTGACGCCGACAAACTGATCGACCAGATCGAGACGACCTCCGACGCGCTCAACAGCGGTCGCGGCGTCCGCGTGACCGGCGCGCCCATCACGATCGCCACCAGTCAGGGCAAGGAGGGTGCGACAGTCCGGGTCACGGGACCGCACACCGCGGGTGTTATCGCGGCTTTCGTATTCGGCGGCCGCGGAGTCGAAGCAGTGGCGACAGGGCCCTCCGATGCCGGCGCGGAGCCGACCACCGCAGTCTTGCGAATGATCGGCAGCATCAGCCACTCCGCAGAAGGAAAGCAATGACAACGCCGACGCTCGCCGACCTCGATCGTGCCCGCGACGTCGCGCTCGATCTTTCCGGCTGGGGCAGGCGGTTCGTCTTCTACCAGCCACGCAACTTCGCATTCTGGGCGTATCTGGCGCTGGTCGGGATCGGCGTCCTCACGTTCTTCTCGACACTCGCTCGCGAGTACAACGCTTACGGCGAGGCGATCGGGCTTGCGGTGACGTCATTCGCCATCTACGCCGCGTTGTTCTGGTGGTTCACCGATCGAATCGATCACTACGCCAAACTCCCCCACAAGCTCATGGTCATCGCCTTCCTGTGGGGTGGCTTCGCCGCCACCGGGGCGATGGCCGCTAACGCCAACGACGCGATACTCGCCCTGTACGCAAAGACCTTCGGTCAGGTGTGGGCGCTGGACTGGGGTGCCGGGCTGGCCGCCCCGTTCAACGAAGAGGTGGCCAAGGGTTCGGGTCTGCTGCTGCTTATTGCGTTGGCGCAGCGGCACATACGAACCGCGTTCGACGGGTTGATCCTTGGCGCGTTCATCGGTCTCGGATTCCAGATCGTCGAGGACATCACCTATGCAATGACATCGGCCGGTAGTCAGTTCGGCGCGAATCAAATTGGGGCGTCGGTCGGTACCATCATTCTTCGCATGGTCAGCGGTGTGGCCGCCCACATCCTTTACAGCGCAATCTTCTGCGCGGGTGTGGTCTATCTTGTCGGCCGGCCCGCTGAACCACGCAGGATCGGGCGGGGCTTGCTGCTGATCGCGATACCGATGCTGCTTCACGGGACCTGGGACTCGCTGGCCGCCATCGCCGGACCCAGCGCGCTGAAGCTGATCGGACTGCTTATCGCGACAGTCGTCGTCGCACTGATCATCGTTGCGCGGGTTTACCGATTGACCGTAGCCCGAGAGCGAGACTTCGTCCGCGATGTCATGGCTCCTGAGCAGGCCCGCAACGTCATTACCCCGGTCGAACTCGATGCGATGGCCGGTAACCGCAAGGCGCGCAGGGCTTATCGCAAAGCCAATCGGAATCGCCGCGAACGCAGGCGCGCACGCTACATCCTCGACGCTGCCTATGCCCTCGCCGACGAGCTGGCCGCGGCACGCGGCGCCGACACCGACCGGGTGCGCTTCGCCCGCTCCGAGGTCGCCAGAATCCGCGCGGGCCTACCGTCACCATGGTGACCCGGCGCTGAGCCACTGCCCTGAGTCGGCATCAGTTGTCGGACAGGCGCGGTGATTCCTCGGGAGTCCAGGCCGGCGGCTGGCCGGGCTGACCGGGAAACAGGTAGTCGATGAAAGCCGCAGTGGTGGGCTGTGGTTCGTGGTTGGCCAGGCCCGGTCGCTCGTTGGCTTCGATGAAGGCGTACTCCTCGCCGGTGACGTCGGGAACAAGGAGGTCGATCCCGGTCACCGGTATACCGATCGCCTCAGCCGCCACCACCGCGACCCGACACAGTTCCGGATTCACCTCGGTTGTGACATCGTGGATCGTGCCGCCCTGATGCAGGTTGGCGGTGCGGCGAACGCGCAGCCTCTTCCCTTGGGGCAGTACATCATCCAATTGCCAACCGGCTTCAATGACCGTCGCCTCGGTGATTTCGTCGAGCGGGATCCGGGACTCGCCTCCGGTGGCCGCCGAGCGCCGGCGGCTCTCCGCCACGATCAAGTCCCGCACGGTGTGCTCGCCCGTGCCGATGATCTCAGGCGGCATCCGCAGCGCCGCGGCAACTACCCGGCCGTCGATCACCACTAATCGAAGGTCGTCGCCGTTGACTCGCTGCTCGATGAGCACCTCGGGGTATTGCGCGCGCGCACGTGCCACCGCGGCGGCAAGCTCGTCGGGACCGTTGTCGGCGGTAACGCCCACGGTGATGCCCTTGCCTTGCTCTCCTCGCGTGGGTTTGACGACAACCTCCCCCACCTCGGTCAAGAACTCATAGTCGCCTTCGTCGAAGGTCGCCAGGCGGGCACGCGGGACGATGATGCCCGCGTCCGAGACAAGTCGCCGCGTCAATCTTTTGTCGTCGCAACGGCACATGGCGACCGCCGAGGTGAACTCCGACAGCGATTCGCGGGTGATCACACTGCGACCACCGTGGGTAAGGCGCATCTCGCCGGTCTCGGCATCAAGGATCTCGACCCAGATTCCCCGGCGCAACGCCTCGTCGGCGATGATCCGCGCGTAGGGATTGAGGTCGTCGATCGTCTCCGGCGGCGGACTGAACAACGGCTCGTTGATCGCGTTTTTGCGCTTGATCGCCAGCACCGGGACCCGGCGGAAATCCAGTTTCTCGTACAGCCGGATCGCGGCGGCATTGTCGTGCGCCACAGACAGGTCCATGTAGGCGCGGCCCGCATCACGGAAGTGCGCAGCCAACTTTCGCGTCAGTGCAAGGCCTATCCCCGGTACCCCAGCAGCGGGATCGACTGCCAGCGTCCACAGACTCGAACCTCGCTCCGGATCGGAGAACAGCAGCTCGTGGTCGACGCCGGTCACCGTGCCGACCACGGCACCGTCGTCGTCGCGCACGGCGAGTAGGTAGGTGACGGCGCGCTCATGCAGATGGTTGTTCCAGATCACCTCGACCGGCGCCGGGACCATTCCGCAGCGGACGTAGACACGATTCATTGCATCGGCGTCGGACGGGTCGTTCAGCGTGCGCACCGTGACGCCGACTGGCGACGGCGTCGGTTCTTCCTTTCTAGACGCTTCGGTGAAGCGCAGCCGGTAGGTGTGGCTGGGGTCGATGAACAGCTCGGACGGTGCGCCGGCCACCACCACGTGGGATTCGCGGGCGTAGATGCAGATGTCGCGCCGCCCGGCCGCTTCCCGTCGAAGCGCCTCTGCCAGCGTATTGGGATCGGCAAAGGTCTGGCCGAAAATAAGTCGGCCCCAACCTAATTCAAGCTCCACATCTTTTGCCATCGCGTCCACCATGTGTGGCGGTGACGCGTCGTGCAGGCCGAGCGTGATCGCCTCGGGATGGTCCTCTGAAGGACCGATGGCGGTCATGCTGCCGGCCCAGTCACACCATGACGTTGCAACCAGAGCTCGAGCAGCGCGATCTGCCAGAGTTCGTTTCCGCGTAGCGGGGTCAGCCGGCCGTTGGGGTCGGCCAACAGGGCGTCGACCGCACCGGCGTCAAACAACCCCCGCTGCTTGGCGACCGGCGCGTAGAGAGCATCGCGGACCATATCGAGGTACGGCCCTTCAAGGTGCGTCAGCGCGGGAACCGGGAAATAGCCTTTGGGGCGGTCGATGACCTCCGACGGGATTACCCGCCGCGCAGCCTCTTTGAGGACGCCCTTGCCACCGTGGGCAACCTTCAACTCCGGAGGACAGGTAGCCGCCAGTTCGACCAGTTCGTGGTCGAGGAACGGAACGCGGCCCTCCAGTCCCCAGGCCATGGTCATGTTGTCGACCCGTTTGACCGGATCGTCTACCAGCATCACCATCGTGTCGAGACGAAGCGCGCGGTCGATACCGGTTTCTGCGCCGGCATGCGCGAAGTGCTCGGTGACGAAGCGCTCGCTGGGATCGCCCGGCGCGACGTTGCCCGCGGCGAGCAGCGCCTCGAGGCCGGCGACGTCGCGGTCGAAGAAGGCGGCCCGGTATTCAGCCACCGAACCCTCGAGGGTCGCGGCCGCCGGTGCACCCATCGGCGGGTACCAGTGGTAGCCGGCGAACACCTCGTCGGCGCCCTGACCCGATTGGACAACCTTCACGTGGCGCGCGACTTCCTCGCTGAGCAGGTAGAAAGCGACACAGTCGTGGCTGACCATCGGTTCGCTCATCGCCCCGATCGCGCCGTCCAGAGCGGGCAGCATCCGTTCGGTGCCGATGCGGATCTGGTGATGATCGGTGTCGAAGCGCTTGGCCACGATGTCGGAGTACTGGAATTCATCGCCGCGCACTCCGCCAGCCGACTCGAAGCCGATGGAGAACGTCGACAGCCCGTGCTGACCGGCCTCGGCAAGCAGGCCGACGATCAGGCTGGAATCCACCCCGCCGGAAAGCAGGCACCCGACGGGGACGTCTGCGACGAGTCGGCGCTCGACGGCGGTCCGAAGCGAGGAAAGCACCGCGTCTTCCCAGTCGCGTTCGGACCAGTCGGAGCGGTCCTCGTGCCTGCTGAAGTCCGGTGTCCAGTAGGTCGTTGTGACGCGGCGGCCATCGGGCTCGATGGCGACCAGCGATCCGGGCGGAACCTTGCGCACGCCGCGCAAGATGGTCAGCGGCGCCGGCACCACCGAGTGGAATGTCATGTAGTGGTGCAGCGCGACGTGGTCGATCCGGGTGTCCACGCCACCACCGGCCAGCAATGCCGGCAGCGTCGACGCGAACCGGATTCGGTGACTGTCCTCGGTCAGATACAACGGCTTGATGCCGAGCCGGTCGCGGCCGAGCAACACACGGCCGCTGTCGCGTTCGACGATGGCGAAAGCGAACATGCCTTTGAAGTGGCTGACGAAGTCGTCGCCCCAGCGGTGGTAGGCCTTGAGCAAAACCTCGCTGTCGCTGTGCGAGAAGAACCGGTAGCCGTAGCCCTCGAGCTCGCGCCGCAATTCCTTGTAGTTGTAGATGCAGCCGTTCCAGGCGATTGACAAGCCCAGGTCGGAGTCGATCATCGGCTGAGCGCCGGCTTCAGTCAGGTCGATGATTTTGAGACGACGATGACCCAGGGCTACCCGACCTTGCGACCAGACGCCCGCTCCGTCCGGCCCTCGCGGCGCCATCACGGCAGTCATCGCCGATACCGCCGCTACATCAGGCGGACGACCGTCGAGTCGCACCTCACCGGTGGCTCCACACACCTGATCAACCCTACAGAGGTCGATTCCGATACGCGCGGCGCTGGCCCGCTTCAGTGACGCTCATCGGCCGTGGCTCGAATCTCGTTGTCTTGTCGACCGCATCGTGGGAGCCGCTGCAGCTTGTCGGGGTCCTCATTGGTCACCTGCAGGTAGCGCTGTCCATCAGCGGCGGTGGCGACAGTGATCGGTGGGCCGCCGTCGCTGACGCTGTCCGGTTCCATAAGCAGCTTTAGTTCCCCGGAGTCGACGAACAGCATGGCGTCGTCGTTGGAAAGCTTCCAGGGCCGGCCATCGGTGGGCCAGCGGCCGCCGACAAGCCGAAGGTCGGTGCGGTCGCCGTCCTGATCGTCGACTGCCACACAACCCACCCATAACTTCGCCGGCAGCGGACGGAAGTACACGGCGAGGCGCTGGCGGTTGAAATCCACGGCTACCGGTATTCCGATCGGTGGCAGCGATGTGCCTTCCGGTCGGTCGTTCAGCGACTTTTTGACTTGCCGCAATCCGATCCCGACACCAAACCAGTCGATCGTCAGCACGGTGGTGAAGTACTGCACGATCGCCAGCGCCAGCAGACCGCCCGCGCCGGCGGCCCCCACTCCCGCCGCTCCGGCGACCCACGTCACCGGCAGCGCAAGCAGACCGACGACAGCCGCGGCGCCGGCCGCCGCGGCGGCCTTGCCGGCGATCGTCAGGCTGAAGTCCGGATTGACCTCTGCCTCCGGGGGATGCTGTGTCGGTCGCACACCGACTGTCTTGGGCAGCTCGTCGAACTGGTCGCGGACTCTCTTGACTATCGCCTCGTAATCCTCGTTGCTCAATTCGCCTGCACGCTTCTTGTCGCCGGCGGTGCTCAGGGTCTGCTCGAGACTCTCGACGGTGTCCAGGTCGGACCGCCGGGCTTCAGCCTCCGTGGGATCACGCGGGATGTCGTCAAGGCCCATCTCGTAGGTCACCTTGAAGGCGGCTTTGAAGTCATAGAGCGCGGTTTCGGCGCTCACGGTGCCGTCGACGACCAACCGACCGTCCTGGGTCCGCGGCACGATGTCGGCGTCCAGAGCGTCGAGGCAGCGGTCCTGCCCGCCGATGTTGATGGTCTTCGGGCCTGCCATCAAGCACGGCGCGTCAGCGTCGAAGTCGCTGTCGGCGAGATCGAAGGTGTTCATCACGGTGTCACGGACCTGTCGCAGAATGCTCCAGCCTGTGACGGCCAATCCGGTTTTCTCGTAAGGGTTTTCGGCGAGGATCGATGCGGGCAGCTCCTCACCGGGCGGCAGTTCGCGCAGCGTTTGCAACTGAACCACCATGGATTCCTCGACATCCCCGCCGACGTCGAAGCGTTGCACGACGGCGTCGAGGGCCTTGACCGTGCTGTCGTC
>Ga0224555_1001941_pt1 | contig 26063 bp, 24 predicted proteins | sample 714S23034metaG_FD_180687 | JGI IMG/M metagenome (GOLD analysis project Ga0224555, IMG submission 180687) | Peat soil microbial communities from Stordalen Mire, Sweden - 717 S2 30-34 | ecosystem: Environmental > Terrestrial > Soil > Wetlands > Peat | place: Sweden: Norrbotten County, Stordalen...
GAGATGGCCGCGCTCTTTCGCGACATTCCAGAGGCCGTCGCCAACACCCACATCGTGAGCCAGCGCCTCGATTTCACGCTCAACAATCTCGGCTACGAGTTCCCGCACTACCCAGTGCCCGTGGGCGACACCATGGACAGCTTCCTGGCCAGGCGCGTAGACGAAGGCGTGCGCAAACGCTACGGCAATCCGGCCAAACAACATCTGCTTGAAAAGGCAAAGGCGCAGGTGCAGCACGAACTCAAGCTCATCGCCAAGCTCGGTTTCGCCGGCTACTTCCTCATCGTGTGGGACCTGATCCGTTATTGCCAGCAACGTGGAATTCTTGTGCAGGGCCGCGGCTCCGCGGCCAACTCCGCCGTCTGCTACGCGCTTGAAATTACGGCAGTCGATGCCGTCGGCATGGAGTTGCTCTTCGAGCGATTCCTGAGCGAGAGCCGTGGCGAATGGCCCGACATCGATCTCGACCTTCCCTCCGGCGACGAGCGCGAAAAGGTGATTCAGTATTGCTACGAGCACTACGGCGCACTCGGCGCGGCCATGACCGCCAACGTCATTACGTATCGCGGACGCTCTGCCGCGCGCGAAGTGGGCAAGGCGCTCGGCTTTGAGGAGGAGACAGTCACGCGCCTCTCAAGCCTGGTGAGCCGCTGGGAGTGGAACGGCGACAACGACACATTGGCCCGCAACTTCGATCAGGCAGGCTTCGACATCCGCCACCCCCGCATTGCCCGCTATCTCGACCTGTGCCTGCGCATGCGCGATATGCCGCGCCATCTCGGCCAGCACTCCGGCGGCATGGTCATCTGTGCCGGCATGTTGAATCGCGTTGTCCCTATCGAGCGCGCTTCGATGCCGGGCCGCACCGTGGTGCAGTGGGACAAGGAGGATTGCGCCGACCTCGGCATCATCAAGGTCGACCTGCTTGGCCTGGGCATGATGGCCGTGCTCAAGGAGTGCATCGAGCTGATCCCGCGCCACTACAAAAAGGAAGTCGACCTCGCCACGCTGCCTGAAGATCCGCTCGTCTACGAGACGCTCCGCAAAGCCGACACGGTGGGCATGTTCCAGGTGGAAAGCCGTGCCCAGATGGCGTCCATTCCGCACAATGCGCCGGTGCGGTTTTACGATCTCGTCGTCCAGGTGGCTATCATTCGCCCTGGGCCCATCGTCGGTAAAATGATGCACCCTTACATGCGCCGCCGCCAGGGCCGCGAGCAGGTCACCTATCCACACCCATCGCTTGAGTCCGTGCTCAAGCGCACCCTCGGCGTGCCGTTGTTTCAGGAGCAGTTGCTGCGCATGGCCATGGTCGTCGCCAGCTTTAGCGGCGCAGAAGCCGAAGAACTGCGCCGCGCAGTGGGCATGCGCCGCTCCATGCAGCGCATGCGTAATCTCGAAGGCCGACTGCGCGACGGCATGACGCGCAACGGCATCGATCCCGTCGCGCAGGACAACATCGTCCAGGGCATCTCTTCCTTCGCCATGTACGGCTTTCCCGAGTCGCACGCGGCCAGCTTTGCGCTCATCGCCTATGCGTCTGCCTATCTCAAAGTCCATTTTCTCGCAGCCTTCACCTGCGCCATTCTCAACAATCAACCCATGGGCTTCTATTCGCCGGCCGTGCTCATCAAGGATGCGCAGCGCCACGGCCTGCGTGTGCGGCCCATCGACGTGCAGCACTCCCAGCCGCTCTGCACCATCGAAGTAGAAACCGACTCGACCTTCTCGCTTCGCCTCGGTTTCAACTACGCAAAGGGCCTGCAAAGCGCCGTTGCGAATGCCCTGGTGAATGCACGCGCGCTGGCCGGAAACTTTCACTCCATCGACGACCTTGCTCTCCGCGTCCCCGAACTCAACCGCAAAGATCTTGTCTCTCTCGCCAAAATCGGAGCGCTCAACTCAATCGGCGAAGTGGAGCACCGCCGCGATGCGCTCTGGCAGGTGGAGGAAGCAGCGCGTACCGTCGGCCCGCTGCTGCGCGGAAACCGGAACGCGCAAGATGAAACACGCAAGCTGACGCCTTTGAGAAAGATGAACGATGAAGAGCGCCTTGCTGCCGATTTCTCAGGAACCGGCTTCACCACCGGTCCGCACCCCATGGCCTATTACCGTGCAGCTCTCCGTAGTGACGGAATTTTATCCGCAGAGGAACTCACCCACTGCCTGAATCGGCAACGCGTCAGCATTGCCGGATGCGTCATCGCACGTCAGCGGCCCGGCACCGCAAAAGGCTTCGTCTTTCTCTCGCTTGAAGACGAAACCGGCATTGCCAACATCGTCATCGCGCCCGACGTGTTTGAAGCCAACCGGATCGTCGTCACCCGCAGCCGCATCCTGCGCATCGACGGGCAACTCCAACTTCAGGATGGCGTCATTCACGTCAAAGCGTGGGAGATCGTTCCTCTCGACATCTCCAAAGCCGAAGTGCGCTCGCACGACTTCTACTGACATCTCCGCGCCCTTTACCTGCCGGGTATGTGCCAAGCAAATGCGCCGCACAGCGATGATAGGATGTATAGGCATCCTTCTGGGAGAGCAGCCACAATGAGCGAAATTTCACCGTCGAATACGCTTACATCCGAGCAGATATCAACCATTACGCGGCAAACGAACTACGGCACCTGGCGCTTCCAGAAGAGTTGGGAGCCAATGTATATTGCCGACGCCGAAGGCTGCTGGTTTACCGATGGCGCAGGCCGCCGCTATCTCGATTTCTCGGCGCAATTGATGTGCGTCAACCTCGGTCACAAGAATCCACGCGTGGTGGAATCGATTGCCGAGCAGGCCCGCGAGCTTGCCTACGTAGCCCCAGGCTATGCCACCACGGCGCGCGCGCGGCTCAGCGAGAAACTGCTTGAAGTTCTCCCCGAGGGCATTAATAAATTCTTCTTTGCCACCAGCGGCACCGAGGCCAATGAAGCGGCCTTCAAGATCGCGCGCATGGTCACCGGCAAAAACAAAATCATCTCCCGCTATCGCTCTTATCACGGCTCCACTATGGGCACCATCGCAGCCACGGGCGATCCGCGCCGCTGGGCCATGGAGCCGGCAGGCAAAGGCGGCGGCGTTGTGTTCGCGCCGGAAGTCAATTGCTACGACTGCCCTATCAAGCACACCTATCCGGGCTGCAACATCGCCTGCGCCGACTACATCGAGCACATGATCCGCAATGAGAGCGATGTTGCCGCCATCATCGTCGAACCGGTGGTGGGCACCAACGGCGTTCTGGTGCCGCCACCCGAGTATTTCCCGCGCCTGCGCGAAATCTGCGATCGGCACGGCGTGCTGCTCATCGACGACGAAGTCATGGCCGGGTGGGGCCGAACCGGAAAATGGTTTGCCATCGACCACTGGGGCGTGAAGCCCGACATTCTGGTCACCGCCAAGGGCATCACGTCGGCCTATGTGCCGCTGGGCCTGTGTGCCACCACAGCCAAGATTGCGGACTACTTTGAGGGCCACTACTTTGCGCACGGCCACACCTACGAAGCGCATCCGTTGACGCTGGGACCGGCAGTTGCCACCATCGAAGAGATGCAGCGGCTTAAACTTGTTGAGCGCGCGGCGGAACTGGAGCCCTATGTGCGCGCCAAGCTCGAAGCCCTGAAAGCAAAGCACGCTTCCGTCGGCGACGTCCGCGGTCTTGGCCTCTTCTTTGCTGTCGAAATCGTGAAGAACCGCAAGACCAAGCAGCTCTTCAACACCATGCGCGACAAGGTGGAGGGCAAGCCGCTGGTTGTGGATCAGATCGTCGGCAAGATGATGGCGCAGGGAGTCGCAATTCAGGCTTGGGTCAGCCACTTCGTCATTGCGCCTCCGCTGATTGTGACTAAGGAAGAACTGGACCTGGGGATCGCGGCGCTCGATGAGAACCTGGCGATTGCGGATGCGCTGGTGGAATAGATCTTTTGCAGCTTAGAGGTCCGCGAGTCTGGTACGCGGTCGGGGCATTAGGATGACTGCATGGGCGCATTGCTCGACATTCGCGATCTCGAGATTCGCTTCGGTTCGGTCGAGGCCGTGCGCGGCATCAGCCTGCAGATAGACGAGGGCGAGGTGCTGGGGCTGGTCGGCGAGTCAGGGTCGGGCAAGAGTGCAACGGCGCTGGCGATTCTGGGACTGCTGGGGCCGGCGGCGCAGGTTACCGGGCAGATTTTGTGGCAGGGTACGGACCTGTTGCGGCAACCGGCGAGTGCTCTGCGGCGGCTGCGCGGGTGCGAGATTGCCATGATCTTTCAGGAGCCGATGACGGCGCTGAATCCGGTAATGTCGATTGGCCGCCAGGTGGCCGAAGGCTTTGCCGCGCACGCTGCCTCCTGGACAGGTCGAGAGGCGAAGAGGAAAGCAATCGCGGCGTTGGAGGCAGTCGATCTTCCCGATGCGGCACGGCGCTACGGCGACTATCCGCATCAGTTTTCCGGTGGGCAGCGGCAGCGCATTCTCATTGCCATGGCGCTCATCAACCGGCCACGGCTGCTGATTGCCGATGAGCCCACGACGGCGCTCGACGTGACCGTTCAGGCGCAGGTGCTGGAGTTGCTGCGCGGCTTGCAGCAGCAGTATGGCCTGGCGATGCTGTTCATCTCGCACGATCTGGCAGTAGTGGGCCAGGTCGCCGGCCGCGTTGCCGTGATGCGCGCAGGACAGGTGGTGGAGACAGGACCTTCCGCGCGTTTGCTCACCGCGCCGGAACACGCATACACGCGGAGCCTGCTGGCTGCGGTTCCTACTTTGCGTACCGACAGGAGCCGGCCGTTGGCGATGGTTGGCGTCCCAGTTTATGTAGCGGGGCTAGGCTCTCCGCGCGCAGAGTGAATGCACTGGGCGGGAGAAAGCAAGGCATAAGGAGAATGCAAACGATGACGCAACTAGCACGCATCAAAGTCGCAGGCCGGGCGGCGATAGTTGCCGCGGTGCTTCTCGCCATACTTCCCGGTTGCTTTGCCCAAACTGCGACCCACAAAAAAAAGACTCCGCCCAAACCCGAGCCCACGGCGCAGGAGTTATTTGAATACATCCGCGGCGCGCTTCTTTCGCTCAGTCCTGAAGACGGGATCAACGACAACGTCGATGTGACGTTTGATGCAGCGACGGGCGTACTGACGGTGAAACAGCCTGCTGGCCATTGCGATGAATTCTTTGGCGCGCTCGACGCCAACGACGTTGTATGGGACGACTTCGATCCGAGCGACTCTCGCAACACGCGTGAAAGGCTGGTACGCGTCACCATGGTCTCAGACAGCAGCAAAACGGCGAGAACCTGCTACGACAAGGCCAATCAGGTCGATCCCACCGTTCCCGCGAACCGCGTACGGTTGCTGTTTTCCTACGCCAAGGCAGATCAACGGTCTAAATTTCAGGAGACGATGACCAAAGCGATCAAGAAGCTGATCGCTCTCACAGGCGGTGCTCCGGAGCACAGTCTCTTCTAGGGAATCCCAGCGGCCGATACAGAGCCGAACAGCCAGCCGGACAGAATCACCCGCGACCTCCCAGTTCACTGAGAGGCCGCGCGCGTGGCAAGCGGATGGAAACTACTCGGCTGCTGTTTCTTCCGCGGCGGGCTCGGCGGGAGCGGCCTCGGCAGCTTCTGCCTCTACAGCTTCAGCCACAATCTTCACCTTGATCTGCGCAGTGACTTCGCGATGCAGCTTGATGGCTACGTTGAAGTCGCCCACGCTCTTGAGAGGCTCAGGCAGTTGGATCTTGCGGCGATCGATCTCGAAGCCGTTCGACGCGAGCCCGGCGGCAATGTCGGCCGAGGTGACGGAGCCGAAGAGGTGACCGGCTTCGCCCGACTTGCGGGTAAAGCTGAGCACGACCGGTTCCAACTTGGCAACCTGCGCTTCGGCAACCGCCTTCTCAGAGGCGGAGCGTCGTGCGGCAGCGGACTTCATCTGCTCGATGACGGCCTTGTTGGTTTCAGTGGCCTGCATCGCAAGTTTGCGGGGCAGCAGAAAATTGCGGCCAAAGCCTTCTGCAACCTTCACCACGTCTCCGCGATGACCCAAATTGTCTACATCTTCCTTCAGAATGACTTCCATGTGAAACTCTCCAATATTCCGGGCGCGCTCCAGTCTGGTGGCGCACCGCGCGTTTCTTAATCCGGCAGCGGGCGGCACGGCAGGGGCTAAAGCCCACACATATTCTGTCGCAACTACGGCACGCGACCCAGAGGGTACCCCGGTCGTGCCCTGATACAAAACAGCGCTTTTCCGCAACCTGCAAAGTCCGAGTCCTTCAGGGTTGACGAATGCCCCGGAGTCTCCTAGTGCCGCGTAGCAAACGGCAGCAGGGCAATGTTCCGGGCCTGCTTGATGGCGCGTGTCAGACGGCGCTGGTGCTTGGTGCAAACGCCGGTGAGCCGCCGGGGCACAATCTTGCCGCGCTCGGCCACAAACCCTTGCAGCAGCCTGACATCGCGGTAAGGAATCGCGTCAATTTTCTCGGTACAGAACTTGCAGACCTTCTTGCGGCGGAAAAATTTGCCGCGTCCGCCGGGACCACCCGAGGGACGGCCGCCAGGGCCGCCAGGCCGTCCGCCGGAGCGGGGACCAGGGCCAGAACTTGCTCCTGAATTCGGTCCCGAACCCGAACTGGGACCATGGCCCACTTCGGACGCCTGGGGTGCTGCTGCGCCCGCTTCGGGCGCCCTTGCTTGAGTCTCATCAGACATAGTGTTTCCTCTTTACTCTCTTCGTCTCCACCGGCGCCCGTCTGGGCGCGGCAGAACACTGGATCGGGCCGCGGCCGTGTCCCACAAAATAGGGCAGGCGGCGGCGATGAACAAAAACGCCGTTAGACGGCCGCCTGAACGGGTTCGGCAACTTCCGCAGCAGGGGCAGGAGCAGGCGCGGGAGTTGCAGCAGTCACGGGAGGTGCAACGACCGCGCTCGAAGGCTCCGCGCTTACCTTGCGGCGAGTTCCGCGCAGGGCCTTCACCTTGGCCAGGCGCTTCTCTTCCTCATCGATACGGACAGTGAGGAACTTGATCACCGGCTCAGTCACGCGCAAGCGGCGCTCGAGCTCGAGCACTCCGGCGCCATTGGCTTCGATGGTGAGCAGAACGTAATTGCCGTCGTTGAACTTTCGCACCATGTAGGCGAGCTTGCGCCGGCCCATCTTCTCGACAGTCTTGACCAGGCCGCCGCCATTGGTAATCGTGGTGCTAAAGCCGGCGATCAGCTTGTCGGTATCCTCTTCGGTCACATCGGGCCGAACGATAAACATAACCTCATACACACGGGACATCTGCATTCCTTTTCCGCCGGAGCAACTCATTGCCCCGGCACCCAACTCTCAATTCGCAGGTCAAAAGATCGCAGTTCGCAGGGGCCTTTAGTTCTGGTCCGTGATCCCCGATTCCTGTTCCCTGTCCTTCTCTTCCTTGCGGTTGAACTCGTTCATCGCGGCTGCCGGCCCTTGTTCTAGGATGCACCGCGTGACCGTTGCCACCCGGTCAAGCACCTGGTCAAGAACCGTCAAACCCGCCTTGCGCATCGGCGAGAGCAGGTAATCCCTGCCCGGACGCCTTCCGCCACCGTCTGCAATCGCCCCAGGTGGTAAGTCGAGGCCTACGCCAATGCGCAGCCGCAACCATTCCTGACTGCCCAGGGCGCCGGTCACGCTGCGGGCTCCGTTGTGACCCGCCGGCGAACCGCGCTCCCTGATCTTGAAGGTCCCCAGCTTCAGGTCCAGCTCGTCGTGAATCACGAGCAGGTCCCGAGCCGGGTCCGCCTCAAATTCCCGAACCAGCGCGGCCACTGCCTCTCCGCTCAGATTCATAAACGTCTCCGGCTTGGCCAGCACCACTGCGCGCCCTGCGATTCGGCAGGTTGCTGTAACGGCCCGGCAGCGCCGGTTCTGCACCACAACCCCTTCTTGCTGGGCGATGCGGTCGATGGCCATGAACCCCGCGTTGTGCGGGGTCCACAGATACTCCAGTCCTGGATTGCCCAAACCCACTATCAGGAAGGGGCCGCCCCGGTCACGGGATTCACTTTCTCCGCTCAAGGCTTACTTCTTTGCACCCGCGCCGGCATCGGCCTTCTTGGCTCCCGCTTCCGGCTCAGTCTTGCCCTTCTTGGCAACTTCAGGCTCGGCCGCTGCCGTTGCTGCCGTGGCCGCGGCCACTGCGGCCGCCTCAACCTCAGCAGGCGTCGGCGCTTCCTCGCGGATGGAGACCACGTGGGCCACGGTCGAATCTTCGGGACTGAGAAACTTGATCTTGTCGGAGTGCGGCAGATCGCTGACGCGCATGACCCCATGCATCTCCAGCGCGCTCACGTCCAAATCGATGTGGCTGGGAATGTTGGCCGGCAAGCACTCGATTTCCACCTGGCGCATCACCTGGTCCAGAATGCCGCCGGCGGTCTTCACGCCCACCGGAATGCCCAGCAGCTTAACGCGTACCTTCACGCGCAGAACCTTGTCCAGCGCAATCCGTTTCAAGTCGATGTGAATAAGGCTGTCGTTAATCGGCTCGCGCTGCCAGTCCACGATCATAGCTTTGGCAGTGGATTGGCCCGGAATCTCCACATCGAAAATGGTGTTATGGCCGGACTCGGAAAAGAGAATCCGGGAAATCTGCTTCGGCTCCACTTCAACTGCAACCGGGTCATGCCCGGAACCATAAAGCACGGCAGGAATCTTGCCGGCGGCCCGTACGCGGCGCGCGGCATTCTTGTTGAACTTGCCCTCACGGGGCTTAGCTACGACTACTTCAGGCATTGCGGTCTCTCGTTTCCTTGTATCGGGCACGGGTAAAGCAGCTTTCAGCCGCTAGCATCTAGCTGCTAGCTCCTTCTGCTGCTGCGAACTTGATTGCCCCGCTCCCTTTGTTGAGAAGCAGCTATTCGCTGCTTGGTTTATGTTGCGCAATGGATTGGCCCAATAGCCAGCCCATCCCATGTTCTTACCCTCGCTGAGTCGCAAAGGCTAATCCTCAGAAAGAACCAGCTAGAAGCTAGAGGTTAAGAGCTGCTCCTAGTTGAACAGCGAACTTACGCTGGTTTCCAGGTGAATGTTCTCAATCGCCGTGCCCAGCAGGCCGGCGATAGAGAGCACCTTAATCTTGGGCAACTTTTGTGCGGCCTCGCGCAAGGGAATGGTGTCGGTCACAACCAACTGCTCCAGGCGCGATGCGGCGATGCGGTCAATGGCCGGGCCCGAAAGCACGGCGTGGCTGGCGCAGGCATAAACTGAAGCCGCGCCGGAGGCGTACAAAGCATCCACGGTCTTTACCAGCGTGCCGGCCGTGTCGATAATGTCGTCGATGATGAGGCAGGTCTTGCCGTTCACGTCGCCGACCACGTTCATCACCTCGGCAACATTCATGTCCGTGCGCCGCTTGTCGACAATGGCCAGCGGAGCGCCCACCTTCTGCGCGAAAAACCGTGCCCGCTCCACACCGCCTGCGTCGGGCGAAACCACGATCAGATTCGGAAGCTTGAGCTGGTTGAAGTAGCCCACCAACACTGGGCTGGCGAAGATGTGGTCGACGGGAATGTTGAAGAAACCCTGGATTTGGGCGGCGTGGAGGTCGACAAAAAGGGCGCGATTGGCGCCCGCCGTGGTGAGTAAATCGGCGATCAGCTTGGCGCTGATGGCTACGCGGGGACGGTCCTTGCGATCCTGGCGGGCGTAGCCGTAGTAGGGCACGACCACCGTGATTCTAGCCGCCGAGGCTCGCTTGAGCGCGTCAATCATCACCAATAGCTCCACCAGGTGCTGGTCCACCGGATAGCAGGTGGGCTGCACCACAAACACATCCACTCCACGCACGTTCTCGAGGAGCTGGAAGTACACTTCGCCGTCGGCGAAGCGCTGGATTTTGACCTCGCCCACCGGAACCCCGATGTGGCGGGCGATCTCCTCAGCCAGCGGGCGGTTAGCCGTGCCGCTGAAGAGCTTGAAGCGCTTGTCCTCGCTCAGGTTGCGGGTCCGCTTGCGCTCGACGGCAGGCTTGGCTCTGCCTGCATCCTGTCCAGCGACCTCGCGCTGCGTGGTTGGTCCACTTTCAGGTTTTTTTTCTTCCGCTGTCACCGTCAATGTTCCCGCTTCCATTTCCGACTACCTCCAAGCTGGTTGGCTTTGGCTGTTCTTCGGGTACTGCTTAACGAAACTTGGCTGGGCGACCAGGATTCGAACCTGGACAAATGCCTCCAAAGGGCATTGTCCTACCATTAGACGATCGCCCAACTGAGCAGCCGTTCGCGAGTTTCACCCGCACAACGGACCGCTGTCAATGCAAAAGCATTTCACGCCAATAGGCTGTTCGCGGCAAGGTGCGGGTCAAAGTGCTTCGCACTTTTACCCCATGGACCTGCTGCTCCGTCACCGCATGGGCCAGCCGGACTTGAGCTGCTTCCGCATCTCCACGGGTCAGGTACAACCCGTAAAGCGCCGAACCGGACCCGGACAGCGAGGCATAGCAGGCTGCCTCCGGGGTACCGAAGCCCCAAAGAAGACGCTTGATTTCTGCAAGGGAAGGATGCTGGGGAAAGACGACGCGTTCAAAGTCGTTCTGGATCCAGCTACTGATCCCGGTGCGGACAAGCGCGGACTCTTCGGGTCCGGCCAGGTTCTCTCCATATGAGAGAACACCGGAGGAGCCTGTTCCCGGCCGACCCCTGGGGATTGCTCCCTCAAAGGCGCTGGCATAGGCACGGCTCAACTCATTTAGTTTAACCGCACTGGCCTCGGCGGTCAAACCTTCGGCGGCGCAGAGCGCGTCCCAGTCGCGAAAGGCCTGTGCGGTCGAGACGCCGATTTCCGGCACAGCCACCACGCACCAGACCGGCTCGATGTCCGGCAGCGGGTAGACTTGCTGTCCCCGATCCACTCCCAAAACCGTTCCGCCGATCAGAAACAAGGGCACATCGGAGCCTACGTGGGCGGCAATCTCCAGGTGCCGCTGGGTACCCCACCCTTCGAGCGTTTCATGTTCGAAGGGTGGGAAATCAGCGATCCCCAGCTCCGCTTCCAATCCCACCAGCGCTGCCACCGCGTTGGCCGAGCCGGCGCCCAGCCCGCCCTGCACCGGCAAGCGCTTCTCAATGTGGATCTCAACCTCGGCCGTGCGACCCAGCATCTTCAGCGCCAACTCCACCATCTTCCAGGCCGTATTGTGGTTGTCGGTGGGCACGCGGGCGTCGTTTGAAGTCAGCCGTATTGCGGTCGACTCCGCCGCCTTCGCTGTCACCGTCACAACATCGAACAACTCAAGAGTCTGGTAGATGGTCGCGAGGCCGTGGAAACCATCGGGGCGCGGGGAGCCGATGCCGAGACCAAGGTTGATTTTTGCGTGCGAACGGACGGCGGTGGGCATACCGGTTCATTGTAGAGCCGGGGCAGCTATCAGAAAGGGCCGAGAGGGGAGAATCCGTAGCCCTCGAAGCCGAGATAGCGGACAAAATTTGTCTGCCTGCAGGCGTAGAAAGGGCAGAGGTGAATGCGCACTTGCGCGACGGTCCACATAGATCAGTGGAAAATGCCCCAAATGTACTGATACATCCAGTCAAAAGAAAGCAAACGAGCAGGAAACAGCCGGATTTTGCATAAAATTGGGCACTTTTCTGTAGATTCGAGGTGAATGCGAGAAGCGGTTCCACGGGCGGGGCGGCCCCGAATGGACGCAACGGAGGATGGGACGATGCGGGAAGAAGAGCGGGAACTGGCGCGGAGGAGATTGGACAAGGAACTGCGATATTACCGGCTGGCGGACAGGGAGAAGCACCCTACAGAGCAGTTGTTGCGGAGGGTGCGGCAGGTCCTGGGGCTTCGCTCGGCGGAGGTGGCGCGCGCGGTGGGGGTAAACCGGTCAGTGCTTTTCCGGTTAGAGGGGAGCGAGGCACGGGGGACGATCTCGCTGCGGGCGATGTCGCGCGTGGCGCAAGCGATGAATTGCAAGGTGATTTACGCAGTGATCCCGAGTGATGGGACGACGCTGGAGGAGATGGCGGACAGGAGGAAGTGGAAGAAGCTATTGGGGGTGGAGGAGGACAGTGGACAGTGAACAGTGGACAGTGAACAGTGAAACGGGGAACTATGGAAACAGGGGAACTCTGGGAGTAAACTCTGCGTAGAACACTGGGAACACATGCGGGAGCTTCCATGCACTTCCTGATCTTTGCCTTTGCCCTCTACTTCGTGCCGGCCATCATCGCGGCGCTGCGGCATACGCACAACGCCACCGCTATCCTGTTGCTGAACATCTTCTTTGGCTGGACCGTGATCGGGTGGTTTGTCGCGCTCATCATGGCCATCTGCTCGGCCCCCTATTACGTCCACTACTATCGCCGCGGATGGTAACAACAGGAGCGGGCTCACCGGAGCCGCGCTGGGAAATCCGCGATTGGCTTGCCGCTGCCGGGCTGTTTCTGGCCACGGCGTCTCTAGTGCTGTGGCAGAACGCGCACGTCGCGGTCCTGTTCGATCTGAGCTACATTCTCAACACCGCGACGCGCATTGCTCTGGGCCAGATGCCGTATCGGGACTTTCCCCTGGCACATGCGCCGCTCACGTTTTTGGTTCAGGCTGCGATCGTTCGTCTGACGGGCCGCGTCTTTTTTCATCACGTGCTCTACGCCGCGTCGATCGGAGGGCTGGGCTCGGTGCTCGCGTGGAGGATCGCGCTGGGCTCGCTGCGCGGGCGCGTGAGGGCAGCATGGCCGGTGGCGCTGCTGGTCGCCGCGCCGCTCTGCGTCCTGGGCATCTACTGCATCGTGCCCAATCCCGAGTACGACTGCGACTGCGGGTTCTGGATTCTGGTTGCGGTGTGGATGTTGCAGCGGCTCGATGGCGAGACGAGTACTGCGTTCGGCTTTGCCGCAGGGGCGGCGCTTTGCGTGCCGCTCTTCTTCAAGCAGAATATGGGTCTTCCGTTTTTGGCCGTCGCGGGTGCGGCCATCTTGATTTTGCTGGGCGCCGGTTTGATCCGTCGCGGAAAGCCGCAGTCGGATGCAGCGGGAAAACGGCTGAGCGAGGAGCCCGAAAAGGCTACGTCAGGGGCTAAACAGGCTGCGGAAAAAGAGCTGATTCTGGCTGGAAGTTGCGAGAAGCATACCTCAGGGGCTGAAGCCCACGTTGATTTCACTGGGCTTATGTACGGGCTAAAGCCCGTACCCTTCAACGCGTCGAGTTTTTCCGCAGTCTGTAAAGCCCCCGCGGCCTGTACGGCTCGGCCTGATATACCGACCTTGCTGGCCGTTCTTGCCGGCGTGGGCGTTACGCTCGCGGCAGCCGTGCTTGCGCTGCATTGGACGGCTGGCATCGGCAACTACCTTCACTGGACGGTCGAGTATGCGGGGCGGCGGCGCTTGCCCGGATTCAGCCTGATGTTTGGCGTCTATCGCGACCCCTCGCTGCTGTGGACGCTGCCCTGCGTCGCCGTTGCTTTGGTGCTTTTGTGGGTGTCCCGTCGTTCGCGTGACGAAGCTGCGCGAAGGGTGGGACCTAAACTCCGCTGGGCGCGCATCGCGGCCTTCGCGCTGATGGCCGCGCCGTTTCTCTTTACGCTCTACTCGTTATTCCTCTACGACGATGCCGACGAGCGCGGCGACAGCCTGCTGGCGCTGTGGCCGCTGCTGCTGGTTGTCGTTGCGGCACTGACGATCGCGAATCTGATTCGCCTGCGCGGCGAATTATCTTTGCGCGCGTTCTTGCCGCTGATTCTGCTAGCCGCCATCCACGGCACGTTCATGTCGCAGCAGCTTTGGGGATCGACGTACGCGATCTGGCCGTTGCTGGCGCTGCTGGTGGCAGAGATGCTTGCGTGTGTCGAGGGGGTCGCGGCGCGCGCCGAGTCGGCCTGGTTTGTGCCCGCGCTGGCGGCGCTCATCTCCGTAACGCTGCTGGTATGCGGCGGGTTCTACACCGCCAGCGAGGAGCGGCTCTCGTACGCGTACTCACCTGACGAGCCGGCTGCGCATTCCGCCTTTCCGCAGCTTGCCGGGCTGGCTACGCCGGGACCATACCTGGCGGAGATCGATGAGCTTCTGCGCTACGCCCAGGCCAACATCCCGTTCGATGACGGAATCGTTCTGATTCCCGGCGAGGAACCGTTCTACTTTGCCACCGGCCGCGCACCGCGCTTTCCGGTGCCGTTCTTCGATCCGACCATCGATCCGTATTCGCCCGCCGAGATCGCGTCGCTGGTGCGCTCGCGCAACATCCGATGGTTGATCGTTAAGCGCGATGTGCAGACCAAAGAGGACCCGACGCCCGGGCGCGAAGCCTTGATGAATTTGCTGATGGGTGAATTCAAGATGGCAGCGCGGCTGCATGGGTACGATGTGTATCAACGCCGCTAACAGCCCGTTGTGGAAGTCGAAACGGTCTAAAACCATCCCCCGGGGGCTAAACAAGCTGCGGAAAAAGGGATGATTCTGGCGAGAACCGCAAAAGACATCCCTCAGGGGCTGAAGCCCGCGTTGATTTTACGGCAGTTGCGGCACGGCTGAAGCCGTGCCCTTTCAAAACACCGGCTCAATCAGAGGTTGCCTTAGGCTTGTTCTTCCCGGCCTTGCGCGAGCGCTTCAGGTCTTCCCAGTCCTTCTCCGTCTGGTCGGCGTAGAGCGAGCCGAATTTGGCCAGTGCCTCGGCAAATCCGCCGCCGGAGCCGAGGTAGCCGGCAATCACCAGCGGATCGCCGGAGCGCGCGTGGCCGCGGGCCAGCAGCTCGCCGCAGACCTCGGCGTAGGCCTCAAGCCCGCCTTCTTTCAAATCGCCGAGCTCGATCGATCCCTTGTGGTCGTTGAGTTGCCGGACCAGATATTGCCGCCCGTCAATGTGCGTCCAGCCCAGGAATGGGTCGGATTGCATCTGCATGGCGCGCTGCCCTTCGGCTACGCGCTGGCCATTGTGCGACGCCGGATGCGCATCAGGCAGATAGGCCGTGTAAGCCGAAGCCGGCTCCTCCTTGATCTGCAAAAACAGCGGATCGGCCGGCCCATTGCCCTCGAAATAGATGCAATAGTCGCGCAAGCCTACCGAGCCCGTGCCCACCACTTTGAAGGCCACATCCACCGGCCGGTAGAACGACAAGAGGTGTTGCCGCTGCGGCTCCAGCATCTCCCGATAAGGCCGCAACGAAGCCAGAATCGCCCGAGCCTGTGCGCCAATCACGCGCGTCAGCGTGGGCTTCAATTCCCTGAAGCGGCGCGGCGCGCCTTTCTTCGCGGACGCAGGCTCGGTCAGTTGCTGGAGAGTGAGCTGCGGCGTGGCGCGCTCGGCCTTCAAGAGAGCCGCGTGCACAGGCTTGACTCCGCCTAGCCTGCGCACCTGGTAACGGCCTACTTCGAGGGCGGGCATTTTGGCGAAGGCGCGCATCTGCGCGCAGTAGCGCTCGATGCACCGGACCACAGCTTGCCGCGCCGCCGGCTCCTTGTGTCCCGATGCGCGCCCGGCGAGCACCAGAGAAGCGGCCATGCGCTTCAGGTCCCACTCGAAGGGCCCGCGGATGGTCTCGTCGAAGTCGTTGATGTCGAAGACCAGGCGTCCGTCGGGGGCGGCATAGGCGCCCAGGTTGCGCACGTGCGCGTCGCCGCAAAGCTGCGAAAGAATGCCCGTCGAGGGCAGAACCGACAAGTCCGCCGCCATCACCGGCACCGCGCCGCGAAAATAGCCGAAGGGCGAGGCAGCCATCAACTCGTACTTCAGCTTGATGAGCGCGGGAACACGCCCATGCATGGAACGGGCGAGAAGCTCGATTGCGGGGTGACGCCGCGCCTTCGGCTTCAGTTCATCGTGTTGCTGACGGCCTGCCTGCTTGCGCCGCGCCTGGCCCAGTGCGCGCCGTTCTTGCGGAGTTGTACCTTGCATAGCCGGAACATACACTCTGCGTCTTCGGCGCGCAATACGGCATAAGCTGTGATTTACAATTTTTGCTGGAAGCCCTGCTGCCTTCCCGACGCAGCATTCATAACCAGGCTGGGCTCCGCTCCCCGGAGGAATGCCCATGTCCCATGCTGCAGCCCGATTGCTTTTTGCCTTGGTTGCCTTTCCGCTTGCCACTCATCCCGTGACCGCCCAGGCGCAGCAACAATCGCTCACCCCGCAAAAGCCTCTGACTGTCGAGGCGATCTTTGCGCATAGATCGCTGATCGGGAATCCGCCCGGCGAGCTGACCTGGTCACCCGACGGCAAACACCTGACCTATCTCGATGGGGAGCAGATCGTCGACCTGAACCCCGGTACAGGCAAGCCCCATGTATTTGTGAGCCGCGACAAGTTGGTCGCCCTGATGAAGGGGAACGAATCGGAGCAGGACCGCGACCATCGCAGCCGCTACGGCATGTCCAGCTATATTTGGGCGCCGGACGCAACCCATCTGCTGTTCGATTCGGACGGCCGGCTGTGGATATACGATCTGCGCAACGGCACAGGGATTGAAATTGGTTTTACCGGAATTGGCTCCGGCGACGATCCCAAGTTCTCGCCCGACGGGAAAGCGATCTCCTTTGTGCGCGACAACAGCCTCGCCGTCGTCAAACTGCGCGAGCCCGGCACACCCACCACGGTTGTGGCCCCCTCAAGCAGCGAGACGCTGCGCAACGGCAAGGTCGATTGGGTTTACGAAGAGGAGTTGGAGACGCGCAGCAATTATTTCTGGTCGCCGGACTCGAGCCGGCTGGCTTATCTGCAGATGAACGAGACGGAAGTGCCTCAATACCCGCTGGAGGACTGGCTGCCCACGCACGCGCAGGTCGACCTTCAGCGCTATCCGCAACCCGGCGATCCAAACCCCAATGTGCGCGTAGGCGTGGTGAGCGCATCGGGCGGCAAGACGGCGTGGGTCAAGCTGCCCATTAAGGACGGCCAGGATTACATTCCGCGCTTTGGCTGGGCAGATCGCCGCACCTTGTGGATCGAGACCCTGAGCCGCGACCACAAGTATCGGGATATTTATCTCGCCGATCCGGAGAGCGGACAATCGTATCGGATATTGGAGTTGAACGACGACAAGTTTCTGGACGACAACTACGACGTTTGGGTTGAGGACGGCACGATCGTTCTGACCAACTGGAACGACGGCCACAACCATCTCTATCTCTATACATTCGACCAGGAGCACCCCAGCTCGGCGGCTGCCAAGCTCGAACGGCAACTGACCAGCGGCGATTTCGAGGTGCGCGCTGTTTACAAGGTCGATTTTCACGACAAGCGCATCGATTTTGCATCGAGTGAGGGCAACCCGCTGGAGCAACAGCTGTGGCAGGCCAGCTTCGATGGCCAGCGAAAGCAGCTAAGCACCGGCACCGGCTTTCACATGGGTAATTTCGCTCCCGAGGGCGGCGCGTATGTCGATCGGCAGTCGGCGCGCGTCGATCCGCCGACGCTGCGGCTGTGCGAATCCGCGGGAGAATGCAACGTCTTTTGGCAGACGCGGGCGTTGGAGCCCTACCATCTGCGCGCGCCGGAGCAGCTTGAAGTGAAGGCGAACGACGGCACAACGCTTTACGCAACGCTGCTCTTGCCCGAGAGCACAAACGCCGCTTCCGTGCCGCTGATCGTGAACCCCTATGGCGGACCGGGGGTGCAATCTCTCGTCAATGCCTGGGGAGGGGACCTGCTGTTCGACGAGGTGCTCGCGCAGCATGGCTTTGCCGTTCTACATGCCGACAACCGCGGCATGGCCGGCCGCGGCCGAGCTTTTCAGCAAGCCGCCTGGCACAACTTCGGCACTGTGCAGCTCGAAGACCAGTTGACCATTGTGGACGCGGCCCTGGCCAAAAATCCGCAATTGGATCCCAAGCGCCTGGGATGGTGGGGATGGAGTTGGGGCGGCACCTTCACGCTCTACGCGATGACCCACTCCGATCGCTTTCGCGCCGGAATCGCCGTGGCCCCGGTTACCGACTGGCGCGACTACGACTCCATCTATACCGAGCGCTACATGAGCAGGCCGGGCGATTTTCCCGAGGGCTATAAGGACTTCTCCGTCGTGAACTCAGCCGCCAGTCTCAAAGGGCATCTGCTGCTGGCGATCGGCACCGGGGACGACAACGTGCATATCGAAAACACAGTCCAGTTTGTGCAGAAGCTGATCGAAGCCGGCGTTCCATACGACCTCGAAATCTATCCTGGCAAAACGCATTCAATCTCCGGCTCGGATGCGCGAACGCACTTGTTCAACCGCATTCTGGCGCAGTTTGAGCAGTACCTTATGCCGCCGGTGGGGCAGTAGACCGGAAATTACTCATTGTTGGTGAAAGCGTGAAGGTTGTTAGCAGTTGGTTTCGCGGGGGAATTTAGAAAAAGCAAAAAACTATCATCCGTCTGCGTAGGATATTTGCAGCGTTCCCGGCGCGGAATTCGCGTTACAGTTCCCGGCGGCGGAATAGGTCGTCCTTCTCGCGTTTGGAGCAGTTCGAGCACTGCAGGCAGCAGACGAGGAGCACGGCGACGCCCACCGTTACCAGAACGGCGAGAACGGTCGAGTTGATTGCGAACCAGTGCACCAGACTATTCATAGCAATTGCCTTATGTGAAACAAATACCCTGAAATGTGTATTTATTCAAGAGTCGCGGCGGAGAATCCCTGGAACAAGTTTGACGTAGTTTGGGCATCTCCAGTTGACTTTCTTCTATTTTCCGCTATTTTTGTTTGCATTAAAGAGAATAAAAGGCGAAACTAAAAGTAATATGGCTGCCAGCCAAAATCCGGAACAGATCCTCCCAGAAGAGGAATGGCCGGAGGAGCTCCAGATCCCGGAGCACGCGGCACCGCCAGCTGCCCCTCAGCAGCCGGCCGGGGCGTACGTGAATTGGCTTTTTGTCGATCTGAACTCCTATTTTGCTTCGGTGGAGCAGCAGGTGCGCCCCGAACTGCGCGGGCGGCCGGTAGGCGTTGTTCCCATGATGGCCGACACTACCTGCTGCATTGCCGCGAGCTATGAGGCCAAGGCCTTCGGCGTCAGAACGGGAACCATCGTCGCCGACGCCAAACGGATGTGCCCGGAGATCGTTCTGGTCGAGGGGCGTCACGAGATTTACACGGAATACCATCACCGCATCGTGGAGGCCGTCGAAAGCTGCCTGCCGGTGACGGCGGTTCTCTCCATCGACGAAATGGCCTGCCGCCTCATGGGCCGCGAGCGTCCGCTTCTTGCCGCGATGGAGTTGGGGCGCAAAGTGAAGGCTCGCATTCTGGAGCGGGTTGGCCCCATAATGCGCAGCTCGGTCGGGCTGGCCACCAACCGCTACCTGGCAAAGGTGGCCAGCGACATGGAAAAGCCCAACGGCCTGGTAGCACTGCCGCTCGATATTCTTCCCGAAGCGCTCGGCCAGCTTACCTTGCGCGACCTGCCCGGCATCGGTGCGAAAACCGAGAAGCGCCTGAACGAGAAGGGCATCGCCACCATGGGCCAACTGCTTGCGCTCACTTGCGAGCAGGCCGGCGAGCTCTGGGGCTCGGTGTGGGGCGAGCGGCTGTGGCACTGGCTCCAGGGCGAAGACTTTGACATGGCGGAGACCGAGCACCTCAAGTCCATCAGCCACTCGCACGTGCTGGCCCCCGAGATGCGCACCGCGGAGAAGGCCTGGGCGGTGGCGCACAAACTGTTGCACAAAGCAGCCATGCGCCTGCGCGCCAGCGGCCTTTGGGCCAGCAGCATCGGGCTCGCCGTTGGCTTTGCCGTGCCACGCGGGGAGAAGGCTCCGGTAAGCCGATTCGGCGTTCCGACGCGCGGATGGCATGACGAAATCAAGCTCAGCGAGTGCCAGGACAATCCCACGCTGATCGCGGCGCTGAGCCGTTTGTGGGCCAGCCGGCCTGCGGGAGGCGACTACGAGCAACCTTACTTTATCGGGGTGCAGCTCAACGGGCTTGTCCCCGACCGTTTGCACTCGCTCAACCTCTTCGACGCGATGGACGGCGAGCAAAGCCGGGCGCGCCTGCTCAAGGCCATGGACGAGTTGAATAACAAATATGGCCTGAGCACGCTGGCGCCCGCGACGATGCTGAGCGCTTACAAGGCCGCGCCTACGCGGATTGCGTTTCACAGCATTCCGGATTTGTTCTGAGCCGGGGAATTTGAGAAGTTACCCGTGGCTCATCGCGCAAGTCCGGTAACGGGATAAACTGACTCAAGAGTATCCTGGCGGGAATTAAAGCCCCGCCGGGAAGATGCAAAATACCTCGAGGCTGTGGCCATGATCTCTGAACTCAAAATCCGCAACTTCAAGAGCCTGGAGAGCGTTGATCTCAAGCTTGGCCATTTCAATCTGCTCGTCGGCGCCAACGCAAGTGGCAAATCCAATTTTCTTGATGCGTTACGCTTTCTCCAAGGGGTTGGCAATGGCTTTACCATCGACGAGATTCTGGACGGGAAACCTCCATCCAACACAAATCTGAAATGGGATGGAATTCGGGGTGGGTCAAGATTCGTGACGTTCCGCAAACCAGACGGCCTAAAGTCCAAGACCCATGAGATTCAAGTCACACTCAGGGATGCGGCGCTTACCAATCTATCCGTTGATGAGCTAACTTACGACCTGGCATTTTCCATAGAGAGTGGAAGGTCCTACATAACCAAGGAATCTCTCTTTTCAGGCACCACGCCTTTGATTTCCGTCGGCGACAGGAAGTATGTTGAACCACCGCCGCCGGAGTTTTTTGATAAGTGGACTGAATCAGAGGCTTCCACAGCGCGAGAAGTTGTGGAGTTCCTCGCAAGCACTCCCGGAATCGCTCTATGTCGCTATGAACCTTCTCCCCCGGCTAAGAGCCTGAATTGCGCGAACTTTGTTTCTTCTAGTTTGGCCGATGCGCAGTTTTTAGATCCACTGCCGATGGTACTAAGAGATTATTCGACAGCCGTAAAGAGACTTGGCGAAAAAGGTGAAGGTTTCGCGGCACTGATTCACGAAATTGAGAATAGCGGAAGCAAGCCCGCGCTCCTGGAATGGCTCAATGAGCTTCGCCCCGACGAAGTGGAGGATATCTATGCGCTTGAGGGTTTGAATAATGATTTCATGATGGCAATTAAAGAAGGCAATAAGGAATTCCGCGCCCCGGTCCTTTCGGAAGGTACTCTCCGCTTTATCGCCCTAGCCTCGGCTTTCTTTCAGCCGTCCATGCCAAAGTCTCTAGTCATTGAGGAAATCGAGAAAGGCCTGCACCCCAGCCGCTTGCGGCTGCTGCTCGAACTCATGCGTTCCCAATCCAAACGGACCGGAACGCAGGTGTTCGCCACGACCCACTCACCGACATTGCTGAACTGGCTCACCGAAGAAGATCGGAAGACGACCTTCGTCTGCACTCGTGACGCCGAATCCGGAGCCACGAAAATGCGCTCGTTGGCCGAGGTCCCGAGACTCGAAGAATTGATTCAGAAGAAATACAACCTCGATCAGCTTTTTGAGGAAGGTTGGCTTGAGTCCGTTCTCCATGAGTCTTAATGTGCTGGTGGTTCCCGAGAATCCGACTTACAACGGAGCAATCCTCAACCCGCTTTGCGAGAGACTGTTCGTTGAATGTGGCAGAACTCAGGCCAGGATCGAGGTAATGGCGAATCCTCGAACAAATGGCTACGCACACGCGAAACGACTCTTTCCCGGTACAATTCTGGATCTGTACAGCCATAAGCATCTTGTTCTTTTCCTGCCGGACTCGGATGGGCTGGATCGAAGCGCTGAATTCGCCCTGATGGAGGCGGAGTTCGAGCGAGAAGCACTTGCGATTGGGAAGCCTATCCGGTTGATTTGCTGTGCCGCCGTCCCTGAAGTAGAAGCCTGGCTGCTTGCCGGCCACAAGGATAAGTGGGAGCCCAATTGGCAATGGGGAACGATGCGCGCGGACCGCTCCATCAAGGAGAACTACTTCGTTCCATTCCTTGAGAAACACGGCCAGGACGCGTCCAGATATCCGGATCAGGGTCGCAGACAACTGATGGTCGAAGCTCTTCGAAATTACGCGGGCATGCGGCAGCGCTGTCCCGAGATTCAGACGCTCGAAGCCAGGGTTCGAATGCACATAGTTAATCTGCCAGGATTCTGATCGATTCCTGACATCCCTCCTTGGTTCGCCGCCTGCGTCGCGCCCGCCCCGGCTTGCTGACAGACCTTTTATCCGCCCGAACTTTTTTCTACAAATTTCGTAACTCTCTGCATCCCCGTCTCCGCGTTTCTGCGGATAAGAAGGTAGCAGCGAGAGATATGGCCCGCGACTGGCAGCCTGATTTTGAACAACTCGTGGACGAGCACCAGTCGATGGTGTTTTCCCTTGCGCTGCGGATGACTGGCGACCGGGGCCTGGCCGAAGAGATTGCGCAGGACGTTTTTCTGGAACTGGATCGGCACCTGGGCAGGATTGAATCGCCGCTGCACGCGCTCCACTGGCTGCGGCGGGTGGCGATGAGCCGGTCGGCGGATGCGCTGCGGCGGCGCAAGGTGCGCGGCATGGATTTGTGGGTGGAGATGGAAGACGGTTACGGCGCTCGGGTTGAGGAACGCTGCTCGCCGATCGGCGTGCGGCTTGAGCAACTGCTGGCGACACTGCCGGAGCCGCAGCGCGCGGCGCTGATTCTTCGCTACCAGGAGGACCTGACGCCGGAGGAGATTGCGGCCACGCTGGAAGCTCCGCTGGCCACGGTGAAGAGTCATTTGCAGCGCGGGCTGAAGCTGCTGCGGGCCAAGGCGGCGAGCAATTTGAAGGACTACATCCGAACCGCTACTACGGGGTGAAGGAGCAGGTGAGTGGAGTTTGAACCCATGGACGACCTCGAACGCGACGGTTTAGGGCGCGACGGCCTTGAGAGCGACGAGTTCGAGCGTGAATTGAAACAGGCATTCGAGCGCCGGCCCGCGCCGCCCAGCCTGAAGCGCAAGTTGATGGACCGGCGATCGCGGCAGCGCACCGAGCGGCTCCATCTCCGCAAAGTTATGTGGGAACGGCTGGCTGCGTGTCTGGTGCTGGCCGCGCTGGTGGGCGGAGGGTTCGAGTGGCATCAGCGCGAAGAACAGCGCAAGGGAGAGGCCGCGCGCCAGCAGGTGTTTACGGCGCTGCGCATTACAAACCATGCGCTAAATCAAGTGAAGGCCCAACTCGCGGAACACGATCGCGATCGACAGGAATAAGGAGAACTTTCGATGAAGAACCAAGTGATTGCATTCGTACTCGGGGTTGCCGCATGGACCGCGCCGGCCTTCGCTCAACCGTCGCCGTTGCTGTTGCCGCCGGCGGTGGAAAAGGAGCTGGCGGCGCGCGCCTCCGACGTAACCGAGGTGACGCTGGACAAGAACATGCTCGGCTTCGCCTCCAAATTCATGAACGGCAAAGACAAGGACGATGCCTCGGTGCGGCAACTGATCCAGGGACTCGATGGAATCTATGTCCGCTCCTACGAATTCGATAAAGAGGGGCAGTATTCGATGGACCAGATCGACTCGCTGCGCAAGACCTTCGAGACTGCCGAGTGGTCGCCGATGGTGCGTGAACGCGAGCGCAAAACCGGCGAGACCACCGACATCATGGTGAAGTTGGTAAACGGCGAGCCACATGGCATGTTCATTCTGGCCGCCGAGCCAAAGGAACTCACAATTGTCCTTATCATGGGGCCGATCCGCATGGACCAGCTCGGCGAATTGAATGGCATCGCCGGGCTTGGCGGCGCGCTGGGTCCACTGGGAGGCGTGCAACACGCGCCCCACGGCAAGGATGGCGACAACTCGAAGGCGAAAGACAAGAAGGGCGGCGACCAATGAAGCGTCTATGGCTGATTCCCGTGGTTCTTTGCTTGGTGCTCATTCCAGCGGCGGTCGTGTTGGCTAACAGCAGCAATGGTTTTGACGGCGTGGTCAGCTCCATCGAGAGCGAGTATCACGTGCATGCCACGCGCATTCCGTTCATGGGGTTGGTGAGCCTTATTTCGCGCGGGGCAACACATGGCGGCGTCAGCGGCATGCACGTCGCGGAGATTGAGAACTTTACCGAGCCGATCGACGGCGATGCGCTGAACGCCATGGTCGAACAAAAGCTTGGCCCCGGCTGGGAGCGCATGATCCGCGAGACCAGCCGATCCGGCAAAGAACAGACGCTGATTTTTGTGCATCCCGAAGGCGAGCAAATGGGCATGTTCATCGTGGACAAAGATGGCGACGAGATGGACGTTGTGCAGCTTTCCGTCGATCCGGACCACCTGAACCAGAGCATTGGCCAGTACGAACACGGCCATCCCGGCAACGGGAGCGGCGCAGACGACTCCAACTGATTTGCCCGTTTGCGCATAGGCTTGTGTAAGGTCAATCTGGTGTGACGAAGCGGTGCGAGGAATCAAACTGTCCATATGCGGCGTCTTCCCGCCTGCCTAAACTTGAGGTAGTATGGCAAGCCTCGCTTTAACGCCGACCTCGCAATATCGAGGCCGGCTTGCACCTTCTCCCACCGGCTATTTGCATGTGGGCCACGCGCGCACCTTCTGGACAGCCTGGCTGCGCGCCCGCGATGCCGGCGGTGCGCTGGTGATGCGCATGGAAGACCTGGATCAGGAACGCAGCAAACCTATATTTGCCGAAGCCGCCCTGGACGATCTGCGCTGGCTGGGCATTCGCTGGAACGAGGGCCCCGACAAGGGCGGGCCGTATGCCCCTTATGTCCAGAGCAAGCGGAGAGCGATTTACCTGGCCGCGTGGCGCAGACTGCTCAGGAGCGGCTGGCTGTTTCCTTGCCGCTGCTCGCGCAAGGACCTCGAATCCGCCCTGGGCGCGCCGCATGAACGTTCGTATGCGGGCTCGCCCGAAGCGCAGAGCCACGGCAAGCTTGAGCCGCTGGACGACGAACCGATCTATCCCGGCACCTGCCGGCAGAATCTTTGGCGCGCTCCGCAACTGCCTGGGCCGACGGCCAGCGACATTGAAGTGCCGGACGGCATCAACTGGCGATTTCACGTCCGCGACGGCGAAGTGGTGGAATTCAACGATCTGAATCTTGGCCCGCAGCGCTTTGTGGCCGGCCGTGATTTTGGCGATTTTGTGGTCTGGCGCAGGGATGGCGGCCCAAGCTACCAGCTTGCCTGCGTGGCTGACGACGCGTCCATGCGCATTACGGAAGTGGTGCGCGGCGCAGACCTGCTGAAGTCGACGGCGCGGCAAATCCTGCTCTACCGCGCCCTTGACTTCGACATCCCTGCGTGGTTTCACTGCCGCCTGGTGGTCGACCACAACGGCCGCCGCCTGGCCAAGCGCCACGATGCGCTGAGCCTGCACGCCATGCGCCAGCGCGGATTGACGCCGATGAATATCCTCGCCGCGGACCTGCCGGTAGAGGCATGAATAACCTGCTGCCCCGTTCCTAAATGCGTTTTCCGTAGTCAGGACGGGATAGCAAGGCGCTTACAGGACCGATCTCTTGTTATTCCGGATGGATTTGGGCTTCAGTTCCGGAAGCCCTATCGTCAGGCGTGTTTGATAAACGTCCCGCTCTGCAATTCGCTCATCGCCTGCCGCAGTTCCGCCTGGGTGTTCATCACAATCGGCCCATGCCATGCCACCGGCTCCTCCAGCGGCTTGCCTGAGACCAGCAGGAAGCGAATCCCCTCCGGCCCGGCTTCGACCACGATCTCGTCGCCGCGATCGAACAGCACCAGCGAATGGTTTTTCGCGTCGTACACCGGCACCGCATTTGGGTCCACAGCCGACTCCGTCAGCACCGCCCGCGGCGCAGAGGCATCGCGGAACGTGCCCGCCCCGGCAAAGACGTACGCAAACGCATTCCGCGTAGTCTCCACCTGGATGCGCTTCCGCTTGCCCGCCGGCACGGAAATATCCACGTAGCGCGCGTCGACTGACATTGACTCAGTCGCTACGCCCTCCACAGGCCCCTTCTTTCCCCAGAACTCGCCGCAGATTATGCGTGCATGGGTACCGTCGTCCTCTGTCACCTCGGGTATGGCGCTGGACGGAATGTCCTGGTAACGCGGATCGGTCATCTTCAGCGCCGCTGGCAGGTTGGCCCACAGTTGGAATCCGTGCATCCGCCCACGCTCGTCGCCTTTGGGCATCTCCTGGTGCAGAATGCCGCTGCCGGCCGTCATCCACTGCACGTCCCCGGCGGTCATGCG
>Ga0224555_1001942_pt1 | contig 26050 bp, 28 predicted proteins | sample 714S23034metaG_FD_180687 | JGI IMG/M metagenome (GOLD analysis project Ga0224555, IMG submission 180687) | Peat soil microbial communities from Stordalen Mire, Sweden - 717 S2 30-34 | ecosystem: Environmental > Terrestrial > Soil > Wetlands > Peat | place: Sweden: Norrbotten County, Stordalen...
CTTCTGTTCGTGCGCATCGAACGCCAGCCGGAACTGGCAGAACCTGTTGGTGCCGATCTTGAGCTTGCGGTAGACGGACTCACGAACCCATCCGCGGCAGTCGTTGGTGCCAAGAGCGTGCTCCTGGACCACGGCGACGCGGAAGTTTGGTTCGTCCACCATCAGCCTGCAGTCGGAGACGAGAATGGCGAAGTACACCATTGCCGCCTCGGGCCAATGCTGAAAGCGCTCAGCAATCTGTTTGGAGTGCGCCAGATCGACAAAGTAGAACTTGCCGTCCTTCGCCGAGTTGCTCGCGCCCACCAAACGATACTCGACCCCGCCGTAAATGAGCTTGGCCATGCGGTTTTCGACCACTGACTGCTCATACGGCGTCAACTCATGCGGCACGCTGACGCGCGCTACCTGGATGCCGGGATAGAGCTCGGAGAGCAATTTGCCTTCGAGCGTATCCTTGCGGCCCAGTTGGCTTGGTTTTCGGGTCACTTCACCGGACGCATCAATGCTCAGCTCAAGAATGAGCCGCTGATCGATGGCCGTCTTCTGTGTCCTGTTCGCTGTCATTTTCTCCTCACTTGTCTGGCGCTTCGAGACGAAGTGACAAGAGATCTGCCGATCCCGGTCGTGAATCTCTTCGCCTGGCCGCCCGCGTTAGGGGTGGGGGACAATCCAACCAGGTTCGAGACTGCAAACCGGGTCAGCGGAATTCCTCATCGCGCGTGCGATAAGGCGTCAAAGGAGGATGACAATAGCCATATTTCAGGGTTGTATCCTCTTTGAATCCGTTGACCTGAGGGCCTGCTACTTGCGCACAGGCCGCTTCACCAATGTCGGAGAGCCGCCCTGGATCTCCGCCTCCGCCTTGTAGACCACGACGGAGTAGAGCAAACCTCTCTTCGTTTGAAATGCCCTGATCAATGCCTCGCCTTCGTTTGCGGCCTCGGCGCCAAGCTCTGGTTTTTCGGGTGACGATCCATCTTTGGCCAGAAAGTATCGGGCTTGCTGGTCTTCCTCGTGACCTGCTCTGCGCCTTCGCCTCGGCTCAAGGGACGGCGCTGCCGGCTGCTCGTTTCCTGGAATCCTCACTGCCGCTGTCGCCATCACTGGCCTCCTTGATTCGCCGCGGTCTCGCTGCTGGTTACGTTGTCTGGCGCATTCAGAATCTGATTGCGACGTTCGCCGTCGATGGGCCGCTCACTGTACTCTGCAATCCACAACCCGTCGGGATTGGCGTCCGACCTTTTGTCCGCGATCACCCGGATGCGGTATTCGTTGACGAAGTGATCGGTGATCTCAGTTCCGTTCGAGAGATGGTGAACGTCCTTGACGCCGTAGATCAGGTACGTGAGTGGCTCTCCCGATACGGCGTCGAGTTGGCGCAGATGAAAGACCGATTGAATCTGGCCGTCGTCGATCTTGCCGCGCGTATTGTCGTCGGTCATCGCCTTCAACGTGTACCCGCGCAGATTGCGGGTCATCATGTTGAGGCTTGCCGCCCAGTGGTCGTCCACGTCCGTCGGCGAGTAGTTGAGATAGCTTGTCAGGAACCGCTTGACGAAGGCTTCGTCCAGAAACTGATCCGTGCCCGCTGAAGCAAGATCAGCTACACCGCCTTTGGAGGGCTTGCCCACAACAGAGGCGTCGCCATTCGGGCCGATGCGGATCACCGTCGGCGGCTGCATCCGCACGAAGACGGCAAAACTAATTGCGGCCAACGCGATGGGGATCGTCAGAAACGCCAGCAGCCAGGCGCGGTTTGCATTCGCTCGCAATGCTCCGTCCACTTCGTAATACTTGGGCCTCACGATGACGGCCTCGCCTGAAGCGTCCGTTTTCGTCTTCATGAAAAACCTCCTATTCCTTCACTGCTGATCGTTTCGTCACGCTCGCCAATCCCTGCGCCGCAATGCGGGCAGCATGGTACGCGCCCCATGTTCCAAGGTCGTACCGGCGAACGGTCGGTCCTCTTCTGGCCTGCGCGGACGGCCTCGAATGACCAGTGCTTCCCTGTTTGATTGCTCCGGAGGCTTGAGCCGGCGTCGCTGCCGGGATAGTTGCACCCTCGGCCTGCTCATCGTTCAAATTTGGTTCCATCGCATCGCTGAACGCACTGCGCATCTGCTCGGCATGGCCTTCGATTGTTGGACCGTCACTGGAGAAACTTGATGTAGTTGCCGGTAACATCTGAGGCGGTGCTGGTTGATTCGATCCGGACGATGAGCCAGTCAACTGTCCCGCGCTCGTTGCTGAACTCGTAGCGGCGCTGCCCGCCTCTGCGCCATGTGCGGCGCCTGTTCCAGCCGCAGCGAATCCTGCTGCCATACCTTCGCCTGCCGCAACGCCCGCGGTCACGGCTGTGGCTGCGGTGCCGACTAACGCAACAGCCGTGGCCCCAACATCCCCCGTGACGATCCGCTTGGCAATGAACGGAATGACCGCAATGGCTAGCGAATAGATGATGCTGGCAATTCCGATAAGGAATGAGCCTTCGAGATTTCCCAACCCACCCAGGAAATCATTCTGGCTAAGCATCTGGCCAACCTGGCCCATCTGGACCGCGCTTAGCAGAGCGCCAAATCCTCCGTAGAGAATCGGCCAGGCATTCCAGATGAAGACATTCTCGATATACGACTTGGCAATCCGGTTTGCTGCTCCGAGAGGCAATAATGCAATCACAATCGGACCAAAGATGTAGAGAATGCTACCGTAGAAAATATAAAAAAATCCGAAAAGAACAATGACGATTGGATACAGCAGGTAAGCCACGATAATCAGGAGACCATCGATCAATCCTGCTATCGAACCAGTAATCAGCCCCCATAGATTTTGAAAACCATTCTGGGTGAACTGATTGCTGAGATCGCTTGCCCAGTTCGCAAGGAGATTTCCTCCCGAAGCATTGCCGATCCAGTTCCCAGCGTTGACGAAACCCTGGTTAATCGTTGTGAAGATGGTTCCGTAATTCATCACCACCAGTGCTGTGACGATGTACTTGATCAGATTGGTTCCCAATCCGCGTACATCTCCGCCGTGCAGAGCCGACTGATAAACCTGCCAGAGAAATCCCACGAGCAGCACGACGTAGGCAACATTCTGCATCCCGCTCGTGATGCTGGTCGAGTCGATCCCGGCCACAGCTTGCGTCAGAAAACGCTCGAAGAGATTTAGCTGCGTCGACTGGAAGAATGCAAGCAGTGTGACGGCAATGTGCGGATTGGGAATCGGAATCGTCATTGCGTATTACCTGTTCGTCAGCGCTCCATTGATGAGGCCGTTGTTGATCGTGTTGTGCGTGGTCGCCAATTTCGCGGCGGCGCTCTGATTGGCGAGATCGATTCCGCGCGTGCGCATCAACTCCGCGAGCGCCGCCTGCGTATAGGCATTCGCTCGCACCACCCATACGTCGGCCTCGGCTTCGAGAATCGGCGCGCTGCCCGGCGCGGCGGCGGTGATTTGTTGGCCCATCTGATCCGCTTCCTTGAGTTCCGCATCCGCCAGAGCGTCGATCTCAATCGCCCGCTTCATTGCGTCCTGGGCCTGAGCGTCGGTCATATCGGTCATCGTTCGCACAGCGGGCGACGCGGCGTTTTGCTGCATCACCACTCCGTAGACAGACTGAAACTGGCTGGAGACGCTGCCCACGTTGGTTGCGTTGCGGGAAAGCAGTAGCGATTCGAGGTTTCCTGACTGCGGCAACGTGGCGCTTGAAACATTCACATGAAAGAGGCTGCTGACCCGGCTGAACTGGTTCTCGAACTGCATCACGGAACTCTTGGCCTGGTTGATCGCCGCCAGTGGATACATCACCTGCTGCTCATACTTTGCGGTCGCCTGTTCATACTGGTTGACGGTCTTCAGCGGCGTCGCAATGTAGGTCGACATCAGCGATTGCATCTTCGAGAGTGCCGCCAGAATTGCCGCAATATCAATGCCGAATTGCCCATGTGCATCGAAGGGCAGGATTGCCAGGACCGCGAGTACCGCCGCCGCTGTCTTCAAGAGCGTCGGCCGATACCATGTACGCTTTCCTGACCGGTCAGTTTCTACACCGGAAATGAGCGTAGCGGTCTCAGACGATGAATCTCGCCTGTGCTGCCAGAAGAAGGGTTTGCGCACTTTGTTCGTGGACTTCTTTGCGTCTGTCATCACACTCTCCTTAGCGTGCTGTGAGCGCTCCGGTGATCAGGCTGTTGATTCCGCCCGTGATTGTTGTTCTGCGCTTGAGGAGAGCATTGTCATGGGCGATGCGGCCGGCCTCTTGGCGTAATTCGGCCGCCAGCATCTTCTGCATATAGGCCTGGCAGCGGAGATTGGCGACCTGCGCCTGCGCCGTGAGATAGGGATTGGAGCCGGGCGTCGAGAGAGCTACCTGGTTTTCCATCTGGTTTGCGGCATTGAGAATCGCATCCGCGCCCTGATCGGCGATGAGCGTCGTTTTGAAGTTCTCCTGCCCCAGCGCGTCGTCCATGTCCATCATCAGACGGTCTTGCGGCGCGGCATTGTTTATCCGCGGAACCGTCCCGTAGTTTGCCGAGAAGCTCGTCCCAAGAGCGGGAATCTGAGACGACATACGGCTATGCAAGATCGACTCGAACTGCTGCGGACCCGTCGTGACCGCGCTGGTGCATCGCGTCGAGAAGATCTGGTTCATCTGACTGCGAAAGCTGGAGATCGAATTCGCAACGAAGCCGCGGGCCTGATTGATCGCGGCTAGTGGCCACATGGTCGTCTGGTAAAGTTGCTGCACCTGTTGCGTAATCTGATTGATCGACTGAAGCGAACTGCCAATGTCGCTCTGGATCGTACCGAAGATCTCCCCAAAGACATCGAAGATGCCTGCATGGGCATGGGCTGGCGCGAATAGCAGCACGACGCCAAGGACCGACGCAGCAACTGCCCCCTTCCATTGACGATGGGAAACTCGATTTGTCGCGCCGGACTCACCCGTGTAGGGGACGCCGTTCAGTAACAATTCTTCTTCTGGTTTGTGCTCATATGTTTTCATTGCGCAAGCACCTCCTGAACTTCACCCGAGAGTTCCTCCGCCAGAGGAGCAAAGTCGGCCAGTCCGCGTGGAAAACTCTCGGCGAGCTTTTCGTAGGCCTCGAGTCTTGCCATCGACGCGTTCTTCCGCATCCACCATTTGCGATAGGTGCGCTCCCGCGCATAGGTTGTCGTGATCCAGTAGTCCACCGGACTCGGAACGATGCGGATCGAGTGCGTGGATTCCGCCTTCTCGCCGATCGCAATCAGGAACTCGGCGCTGTGGCCCTTCTTCGGATGGGCGAAGGTCTTGATCTGGTTGAGCGCTGTTTCGTTCAGATGGACATGCTCCCGGAGCGCGGTCATATCGCCGGGCTGTTTGCCGATGATCTTTGTCATCGCGTTCTTGACGATGCCCGCGCCATGCTCGTTGGGCTTGTCCGGCGTGCCGACGAAATCCTCCGGCGTCTGGCTGATTCCCCAGACGCTGGCATTGCGCTTGCGTGCCGTGCGGAAGAGCTGCACGACGACGCTGGCAAGAATCGGAGACTCAAGCAGCGCCCAGCACTCGTCGAGCAGAACGATGCTTGGCTGTCCCGTCGATCCCGATGCGCGATAAGTAGCCGTATGCGCAATCAGCAAGCTCATCGCGCGCTCCAGGCGCGGATCGTCCTTCAGCTTCTCAACATTGAAATAGAGCCAAGGGTTATTCAACTCAACCGTGGTCGGCCTATCGAAGAGGCGGGCATACGGCCCCTCGTCCACCCAGGCCCGCAGCTTGGTCGAGGCCATCTGCGCCATCGTGTTGATCTTTTGATTGCGGTCCCGGTCCTGCCAGTGCGCAAGTTCCGCCGCAAGATCGCCGAAGAGAGGGATTGGATTCGAGGTCTTGGCGCTGCACCGCTTGTACGTTGATGCGATGGCTTCGAGCAGGACGCTGTCGAGCAGGTCAATGTCGAGATCCGGCGGCGTGTTCTCGCCCAGCATATGCCGAGTCAGGTTTTTCAAGAAGGAAATCTGGTCGTTCGATGGCCGGTCCTCACCCCGTGGCAAATCCCAGGGATTGATCGTCTGGTCGCTATCCAAGGACATTTCGATCATCTCCCCGCCCATCAACTCCACCAGCGGCTGGTAAGAATCCCCGCGTTCAAGAATCGAGATCAAGGGATTAGCGCGCGCGGCCATCAACAGCATTTGCTGCGCGGCAAGCGTCTTGCCGCCGCCGCTTTTGGCCATCAGCAGGCCGTTTGCGTCCGACAAGTCCGGATCGAACATCGAGAAGGGAATGAGCTGCCGGTACGGCGTTTCGAAGAGAATGAGCGGACTTCTCCGTGTTCCCGTCCAAGGCATCTCGACAGGGACCAGATCGGCGACATTCGAGGTCAGCATATCCTGGTCCCGTTTGTCGGCTTCACCCATCCCCGGCAGCGTCCCGAGAAAGATGCGACGCTTGGCGATCGTCTCCGCTACAGCTTTCGCGCCATTCATGTGAGTGAAGGCGTTCAAAACCTCCTGCGTGCGGTTGGCCAGTTCTCTCTCCGATTGTTCGAGATCCCGCATCGTCACTGCCGGATGCGAGGTCCGCACGATAACCGAAAGGCTCAGCTTCGCCGTTTTGAGCGATGAAGAAATGATGTCGCGCTGCACCTGGATCAACTGCGCCTGCGCAACCTCGGCCTCTGGATTCGACTTGAAGTTCCCGTTCGCATCCTTCTGCGCCGCAGTCATCTTCTGCAGGCGTTTCTTGTAGCTCTTGAGCACCTTCACCTGATCGGGAATCACGACCTGCCCGCTGATGACGACAGGAAAACCAAGGGTCGAGAAGTTCTGAAGCATTCCTGGAAACGTCGCATCAGGCAATTCCTTGAGGCTCACTACGCCATAAAGGTAGCCGTCGATGTTGAGGTAGGTTTCGGTCTCATTCAGGATGCTTGCCTCTGCCGCTTGCTCGCGAGCGCTGCGATACTCGATCATTCCTTCGCCGGTAATATAGGGCCGGTGATCGCGGCGCAAAGGGTGCTGCGCGTGCTTCAGTTCCTCGAAGAGTTCCTGCGTCGTGCGCCGGCGCGAGCCAAGATTGGCCGCCTCCATCGATCCCTCGATACCGCGGAGAATCGACTCGAACTCCGCCAGGTAGGTCTCATGCTCCTTGCACGTCCGCTGGATAGCCTTTCTCTGGCTCAGCGTAAAGCCGCAAAGTTTGCGGTTCTGCTCGGCCGAATGGTAGAGCTTCGCATGAATGCGTGGATCCCAGACGAAATAGACATGTAGCCGGTTCTCAAAGTAGTAGCCGCGACGCTCCTTCTCACGCCACATCTGAAGCCGATGCGCGTCGAGCGCCATCACCTCCGATTGAGCAGTGCGCTGCTCATGAAGGTAATTGTCCAGAAGATCGCCGAGATGTTCTGAGATTTCGTACCGGAACTGGATGCGCATACTTACGTCGGGAACGCTGCGGAAGAGCGCCTCCAGCATTGCTTTGGTCTGGTTGTGATCGCTGTCCGTGGCGAAGTAGCCAAGAATGCCGCGCAGTTCATAGCCAGCCACAAAAGCACCGTTCGTTCGAATCATGACGTTGTCGCCCTCAGGAAGATCCCGCAGAGGAAGCAGTTCGCAGACCGCTGGCGACTTCATTCTTTTCTCGTGTTCCTCGTAGGTCATCGGCATGGCGCAACTCTCCTGGCTGACTTATTGAAATCATGTTCCAATCCTTGTTTTGCAATTCGGGTCAGTGGTGCGGTCTCTTCGTGAAATCTGGCCGCGAAGAGCACGCTGGCAAAAACCGCGCGCGCAGCGTCGGCGTCGAGTTTGAGAGCTATCGATCCATTCGGCCTCTTCCTGCTCGCTGCCTGCATCGGCTAATCCTCCTCTTCGACCAGATAAGCCTGCGTCAACTCGGAATCTCGCTCAAGTGCGCACCACGCCTTGGGAGCAAAGAACGAACGTACAAGGTCAGTAAGGTAACCGCGCGGACGGCCGTACTTGAAAAGGATCAGAAACGGAACGGCCAGAGCCGGCACGACGAACTCCATGAAGATGTTGAGCGGCAATCCGAAGACGTGCGCATTGTCGCTCACGAAGTGGGCCAGTAGGTTCATCACCGCGGCGAGCGCCAGCACCAGGATCAGGTCCTCGAATTCGAGACCGAGAAACGTCACCTTGGTATGAAGGTTGCGGTGAACAGGCGTCAGATCGAGACTCATGCAAAACTCCTCAGATATTATGTGCGTGCGTGACCATCGACTCGGCCAGGCGCACCATGCCTGAAACCATTAACGCGGCGATTGCAGCCACGAACTTCCTAATCCATGTCGAGCCTGGGTAGATCTCCGCAACTACGCCGCCCATGTGCAGAGCCATAGCGGCAAGCTGGGTCAGTGCAAATACGGGAAGAATTACGTTGGCAACCCAGTTCACCAGGCTCATCGTCGCCATCCAGAAGGCGTCGGCGCTGGTCGCCCCGGCGTGTTGAACGAAACCCTCCAGAGCCCTCAACATTCCCGAACACATCAACGAAGCGAAGCCGCCGTAAAGAAACTGCTCAAACTGGCCTCCCTTGCTGTAGCGGTAGACCGCGCCCGTAAAGAACAACCCGGCCATTGTCGGCATCATGGTGTTGCCGGCCCAGGAGGCGAGGTTCGTGATTGCTCCGTCGAGACTCATCCATTTCTCCTCAAGCCGCCATGGCCTTGAACAATGCCAGAAGTCCGCTCAGGCTTAGAAAGGCAATTGCCGCAAAGACCAGCCTCGCCCATGGCCTGTGCCGAACAAAGTTGATGACCGCGCCCACACAAGCCAGACCTGCCGCCGCCGGCATGATCTGACCGGCGATGTAGTTCCAGAGCGACGTAAGCATATCGGTCGTTGCATATTCGCCGCCAGAGTTCCAACCTTGAAGCATCTGCATCGTCGCCGAAATCGACATCAGGAATAGTGCGGCAAGGATCGATGAGAGTGGATTCTCTCCACCTGCCACATCGAGCGCCGCCTTCAGTACGAAATACGCCGCAATCACAGGGACGAGTCTCGCGACAACAATCTGATTCACGAAGTTCTTGAAGACCGTCTCCATGCTGGCTAGCCAGCTTGTTCCCACCGATCCACTCGCCGAAGGAACGTGGACTCCCTGCGCTGCAATCCACGAGAGAAGCTGTGGGATTGTAAGAAGAACAACCGTCCACAGAATCCATTTGCCGGCCCGGCCGTTGATGTGGAAGTTGATTCCACCCTCCTGACGAAGGCTGACGCCCGCGGCGGCCAGGGTGCAGAACGCCGCGGGAACCGCCAGATCGAACAGCAGTTGCAACAGGTCGAGAAGAAATTGCGGTACAGACATTGCGCGCTCCTACTGAATGCCTTGCGCCTGGGTGATGAAACCCTCGGCCATGCGCCCAAGTCCGGAGATCACCATCAGGGCAACGCCTGTGACTCCCCAGCCCATGTAGCCGCGTCCGCTCTTGAAGTGCCATCCGGCTATGCCGAGGCAAGCCACCGCGATGACCGGCGCAATGACGTTGCAGCTCCAGTTGACGATATTGAGAACTGTGCCCTCGACCGTCGTCGCCTGCTGTCCCTGGACGGCCTGGCCGAACTGCGGGCTTGTGCCGAGGTTCTGAGCTTTCGCCGCAAATGGCGCCATGAGATTGCCAAGGAGCATCATGCTCAAAGCAATCTTGAGGACAATGTGCAGCCAGTTGATCTCATCGGGGCGATGGAGAACGAGTGTGGTGGATGTAGCGGTCGCAGGTCCGCGCCGCCAGAAGGCCAATGCGGTTCTCATACGTTTTCTCTCCTGGACGCGGTTGCTCTCGGCATCCGTGTCGAAGGAGAGAATGGAGTCGATGCGAAACTCCGTCAAATTGCCGCGCAAATCCCAGCCACAAGGCGCTTCAATTTCTGGGTTCACCTGAAATCTCATCGGAATCGAACCGAGACGCGCTTTTCGTATAGCTCTGCATTCGCCAAATGGCTACAATCTATTGGCAAGAGGTTCTGAAAACTGTCGCGGCAGACGCGTCGGAGCTCAGAGGAAAAAACGATGGTAACCGCGCAACAACAGACAGCGTATCGGTGCAGCCAGTGCGGCAGCCCCGAGATCGTCGCCCTGTCTCTGCTTTATGAGCAGGGAACCCGCAGTTTTTCTGGACGGTTCACTTTCGGCGTCAGCCAATCCATTGCCGCGAAAGCGGCGGCGCCACCAGCGCCGAAACATTATTTCCACCCCTTTGTCCTGTGGGGACCAGTGATCATCATTCTTTCTTTTTGGATATATGCCGGATTCAGATCAGTGCTATTGCATCCAGGAACCACGGCGCTGAAGGGCGAGATGATTATTGTATTGTTGCTTCTCAGTCTTATAGTCCTTGCAGGATTGCTCTTCTCCCTCCGCAAAATCGCCCGCTATAACCGGGAAGTCTACCCGCGTCTCTATTCAGATTGGGCGCAAACCTTTATGTGCCGCCGCTGCGGAAAGTACTCTCTGATTCGGTCTTAGTCGTTGTAACAAGACCCTTCCGAAGAATTTGCCTTAAACGCACAACGAGGCATCGGGAACGATTATTCCTCAAATGCGTGATGAGAAATTTGAAGCGATTTGCCTCAAACGCACATTGAGGCATCCGGATCGATTGTTTCTCAAGTGCGCGATGAGGAATCGAAGTCATTTTGCCTCAAACGCACAGCGAGGCATCGGGGTCGATTATTCCTCAAATGCGTGATGAGAAATTCGAAGCGATTTGCCTCAAACGCACATTGAGGTATCCGGATCGACAATTGCTCAAACGCACGGCGAGGAAGCCGGAACAATCATCGGCTCTCCACGCCAACTCCCGGTCACAAAAGAGCCCTGGCCGAAGCCAGGGCTCGTAGCGACCACCGGGATCTTATTGGACGGCCGATGCGACTTTGTGAAGCTCTGCGGTGTTCTCGGTGTGCTTGGTAAAGACGATGTAGATCTTTGTATCGGCGGGCACGGACACGACGACGCGACTATTGGCGTTCAGGCTCATAATCTCCGTGTCGCCGGCCGTTCCGATATTTTCGGCCAGCCGCTCGCGCAACATGTCGCTTTCGGAAAACGCGGCGCTTGAATTGTTGCCGGCCACCTCGGCAAGCACAGAACCGATCCCCGATGCCGCGCGAACCAGGAAATTCTTGCCTGTGTTCTTCCCGTAGACATTGCCTTTGATAGGTCCGAGATCGAGCCCCGTGCCCACGGCTTCGATCTTCTCCCTGGCGCCGTCCAGCAATTCAACCTCGTCAAACTTCACGCTGACTAGCCCGCTGCGATCTGCCTGTTGAAGCGAGCCATAGACTCGCGCGCCGGCAGGTAAGACGGTTCTGTCTCCGATCGCGTAGGTGTACTCGACCACGGCCACAACCGGTGTCAATACCGCGCTTGAGATTTGCGTTTCGAGTTTCGCCTCAATCCGCGTTCCAGGAGTGAGATCGAGTCGCGGCGTTGCATCGCCACCGGCGCTTGTATTTGAAAGCGTCCCGGCTGAACTCTGCGTCACGCTTCGCACAAAGACGAGCGATGGCTCCTTCAATGCGTTTTGCTGCTGGTTCGGCACGGCAGCCGGGTTTGTCGCTTCACCATACGGCGCGGGATCTTCCCACTTCTGTTGCGTCTCCTCGAACGTCGGCACACTAGCCAGCGTTCGTCCGGCTCGTGGTTTTGCAGTAGCAGGCTGATCGGTGGCATCTGAATTCGATTTTGGCGCAGTTTGACCTGTCAAAGCGCGCGTCCGCCGGATGTCGCCTGGGCCAAGCTGGCCGGCCGAATTGTCTGGCGCCGCGGTACGCACGGTGTCCATTACAGGCGTGACGCTTCCCTTGGCCGGCTTCGTTTCGGCTTGTTTCTGTTGCTGAGTCTGTGGTTTTACTGCAATCTGCTTCTTGGGCGTATGGCCTGCAATTGCCGTAATGATGAAGAAGAGAACCGCAACCGCAAGCCCGCCGCCAAGAAGAAGCAGTTTGCCTTTGCTCAAGCCCTCCGGACCGCATTTGCTTGCCCGCGTCGCAAATGCTGACGAGCCTTTTGCAGGCTGTTCTTGATCGATCCCGACTCCTTGAGATACGCCCTGCTCCACGGCGCCTTCAGTTGGAGCAGTCGCGCCAATGGTGCTGTTTCCGATGCTTTCGTTGATGCTCATAGTCGATTGCCCCTTTCTACTGGTTGTCGGATTGATAAGGCGGAGTGAACGGAAGCCGGATCAGAATCGGCCGGTCGACCTGGTCCGCTTGCGCGATCTGGAGAAAAAGTTGTTCGGTGGACTCTTTGAAGTTGGGCCGGTCGAAGATGACTACGCCGTCCGCGCGCGCTCCCGGCTCCAGTCTTGTCGTGCTGAGCTTGTAATCGCGTATCTCCATCTGGTCGGAAAGAATGCCCTTGCTCTTCTTCGACTTCTTCCTATCCGGTTTGCGCCCGGCGATCTGAATCTGCGGAGGCACGATCTCGACCGAGGCGTCCGAATTGTTAAAGATCGAGTAGGCAACGACCGTCTCGTTCTTCCACTGCCGGACGCCGCCGACAGAGGTTTCGATCTGTCGGCTCTCCCACTTCGTCCACTCAGGAGCATTGATCTGCGCCTGTCGTGCGAACACCTCTTCGAGAACCGATCTGGGCGCATCGCCGGAACTGGCAATGTGCTCGCCAGGACGCGAACTCGTCTTCTGTCCCTGGCCTTTGTCTGTGGTTTTCGGCGCTGTCGGTCCATGTGTATCGCCAGCAACCAGGAAACTGCGCGCCGTGCGGTACTCGATCAGAAAATCAACCGGCGGTGTGTCGCTTGCGGCGTTTGTACCCGCACTAATCAGTTCGATCGTTACGTGTTGACTGGACTTGGTTGCGATCAGCAGATTCGATTGCGCCGGTTCCTTGGTGATGGGCTTGACGTAGACATACTGCGGTTCACCCTCGTTGTGCTCGGCTTTGAATTCGCCTGGACTACCCAGGATCACAGAGGTGACCTCCTCGGGCATACGGATCGACGACTCGAACTCCGGCCGCAGATGCAGGATCGTCACCTCTCTCGGATCAATCGTGAGCGTGGCGACCCGCGCCGGAACGGCATTATCCGCCGCGAGTAGCTGCAGCGGAATGAAGAGTGCTGCTGAAAGCAGCGCGTAAAACCTCATCGCTTCTACCTCCTTTGCGGCCCTTTCGCCGCTCGTTTGCGCATCGTGTATCTCAGCCGAACGGCATCGACGTAGGCCACGACATCCGGGTTGTTGTAGTTAAGTCGCTTTTCGGCAATCCAGCGATCTCCCGCGTAGTAGGCGGCCGATACCAGCCTCATGTCGCCATGAAACTCCCACATCAGCGCCGTAACGTAGCGAGTGCCTGCCGCGATGTTTTCTTCCACGTCGAATGGATGAATGGCCCCGTAACGTCGCGCCGTTGCCGGCATCAGCTGCATCATCCCCATCGCGCCCTTGTCCGAAACGGCACGTGGATTCCATCGCGATTCAACGTCAATCAACGCGGCGATCAACTCCGGCTGAACACGATAATGGGCCGCGTATCGGCGCACGCATTGTTCAGCCTGAGATGCGTCTGGCTGCGCGCGAGCGCAGGGCAGCATGGCAAAGAGCAGAAGAACGAACGGAAGGATTCTCTTCGTCATTCCGTCGCCTCCGGAACCGTGAGCCTAGCGGCAAACCGCGCGCCATCGTCGAGCAGACTCTTGAATCCTTCGCGCAGCAACAGGTGGCGCCGATCCTTTTCCGTTTTTGCGAGAAACGGCAGCAGCACATCGCGAAGATCTTCGGTCACATGGTCCGTACCAAGCAGGCGGAGCGCGTTGGCGAAGTCGATCATCTCTGAGACCGACGGCGGTTTTTCGAGGGAATAGTTGCGGAACGAGAGCGCGATGCCCGCCATCTCCCGATGGAACTTCTCTTCGGCATCGGGCGTGCGACTGGCAATGATCTCCGCTTCGAGTTTCGGTGTCGGATGTTCGACACGAACATAAAGGCTGCGCCGCCGGATCGGGTCGCCCAGCCTGCGTTCCTCGTTGCTGGTCAACACGACGAATGGAATGCTCTTCGCCGCGACCGTGCCGAACTCAGGAATCGACAACTGCCAGGCCGAAAGAATCTCAAGCAGCATCGCTTCAAATCCCTCGTCCACCTTGTCCAACTCGTCAATCAGAAGCACACACGGACGCTCGCATTCGAGCGCACGCATCAGCGGGCCCGCCCGGAAGAAGTCGCGCCCTTTGAGGCTCGCCTGCACGCTCTGCCAGTCCGCGTGCTCACCCCGCGCGAACTCCATGTAGAGCCGCTGCAGGCCCTCGTCGAATCGCCCTATGGCCTGGTCCTCGGTCACACCACGGTAGCATTGCAGTCGCTCAATATGAGTCCCGGCGGCTTGGGCAACCGATACGGCCAGTTGGGTCTTTCCGCTCCCGGCGGGTCCTTCGAGCAGCAGAGGTTTTTGCATCCTGGCCGCCAGATAGACAACCTGAGTCAATACTGGGTCGACAAAATAGCCGGTTGCAGTGAGCTTTTTGGAGAGATCTCCAAGCGAATCAAACATCTTCAGTGTTCTCCCTCGATCAACAGAATGGCCACACCGTCTGAAACCGGCGGCCTTGAACGAAAAGAGCATGTGTCTGTATCGAATTTCGGTCAAATCTATTGCAGCCGAGGTGTTTATCTCCAGATTCTTGGCTTCTTGTCGTCAATTTGACCGAGGTTGCAAAGTCGGACATGATGCCTTCGATTGAGATTAGGGACGTGAGATTAGGGACGATAGATCGCGCGATTCGGCAAGGGAGGGACAAATGACACATCCGGCTACATCATTGAATTTTGAGCAACAAGCATCAACGAGGAAATCTCAATCGGCTAAGCCGGAATTCAGTGCGTTTGAAGAACTGCTTGGCCTCCACGAAGCTGCGTCACTGCTGGGCATGCACTGGAAGACGTTGGAAATAATGGCAAGAACTCGAAAAATTCCAGCTCTAAAGGTAGGAAAACGTTGGAGATTTCGTGTCAGCTCACTGAACGTGTGGCTGGAGATTGGATTAAACTCAAATACAACCAACCACGCTGCTCTGACTGGACAGGAGTGATTTTCCTTGAAGTTCAGACGGCAACGATTTCAGCGAGGCACCCTGCGCAAGGTTGCGCGGGCCGACAATCAATGGGCCTGGGAGTACCGTTACCAGGACCCCATAACCGGCAAACGAAAATCTATGTTTCTAGGCACAGACAGGTTTCCCACGCAGGTCGCAGTCGAGCGGCATCTGGAGGCCTTTGTGCTCAAACTCAACTCGGAAAACCCAACCCAGGCCATTCTGGAGCCGACCTTCAACGCCTTGCTGGATCGTTTCGTCGAGGAGGAGAAGCTGCTTGAAATCAAGGAGCTTCGTCCTGGCGATCGAAACGGCCTCGAAGGCGAGCTGAGCTACTCAACTGCCAGCTCGTATCTGAGCGTTATCAAGCAGCTTCGCGCGAAGTGGGGTAGCACCCGCATCACACGGATCAAGCCGGTTCAGGTCCAGGAATGGCTGAAGAAGATGGACGCCGCGCCGAAGACCAAAGGCCACGTCAAGGCCCTCATGCACCGGTTGTATGAGAAAGCCATGTTATGGGAGATGGTCGAGTTGCAGCGGAATCCGATGCAACTGGTCGAGATCAAAGGGATCAGTAAACGCCTGAAGAAGCCAATCGTCCTCACCGTCGAGCAGTTTTGCCAAATCCTCGAACTGCTGCCGCAGCCCTACCGCACGATGGTGGTGGTGGCGCAGTGCACCGGCCTCCGGGCCGAAGAGGTGCTGGCGCTCGAATGGCGGGATATCGACTTCGAGGACTTGAGCATGAGAGTCGTCCGGGCAGTCGTCCACGGTAGGGTGAAGATCGTAAAGACGGAATACTCGGAGGACGATCTTCCTCTCGATTCCGATTTCGCGGCGATCCTCTTGGACTGGAAATACAAGTCCGAAGAGGAAACCCGGAAGGCTCTGGCGGCGGGAAAAATCCCATTTATGGGGTCAGAGCTGGTCTTCACCAGCCCCGTTACTGGTCGTCACTACCACACGGCCCCTGTTCAGCAGGACTATATCCGTCCGGCCGGATGCTGTCTGGTGGAATGTCCCTCGTGCGGGGCTGGCATCGGTGTTTGGTGTCAGCAAGATAGCCTGACCCCGAACGGCAAGCGGCTCCCGCTCCATGAAGAGCGGTGGGAGGCTGCCGGCAAGTACGACGGGGTGGGGTGGCACACCTTCCGCCACACCTACCGGTCCTGGCTGGACGATACCGGAGCGCCCATGGGGGTGCAGCAGAAATTGATGCGGCACGCCCAGATCTCGACGACGATGAATGTGTACGGAAACGCCTTGATGACGGCCAAGCGTGAGGCCAACAGCAAGGTGGTCAGGATGGCACTTAGGAGCGCATAGCCTTGAAGGGAAGAACCTTGCAACCGCACCAGAAACCCCTGCGATTTTGGCGACCGCTGTTATCTGGGGTTATCTGGGGTTGGCCTGTCGGCTAAATGGTTGCGGGGGCTTACAGCACACCGAAGCTGCCCGACCTGCCGTTCAGGTACATTTTGCCGGTCAGCAGGGGGTACAACGCGCATTTTCAATGACTTAGTAGACATTCGAGTTTGACAGATTGAGCCGGTAAGCCATGACACCACCCGCACGCGCCCCATGAGAAACCGGGGTGCCCAAACACCTCGCCCTCGGGAGGTTACGGGGTTACCCCCTTCCACCGCTACATCGGCATCGACTACTCCGGCGCTGTGACCGCTGACTCCAGTTGCAAGGGGCACCAGGTTTACACCGCCGAGGTCTCCGGCACGCCGGTATCCATTCCGCAGCCACCGAGCCCCAGAGGAATTGCCTCCCACCTCGGCACTTGTTCTTCGCCTTTTATTCTCTTATACTCTGTCAATGGCATTCGGATTCCCAACCGTCGAGCGGAGACAGTTCGTCATCACCTGCAAGCGGTGCCGCCGCGATGTGCCGTCCGGCGTCCGGGAGTTTCCGTTCCAGTCGATCACCGTCGAGTGTCCCCTCTGCGGCGAACTGCGCCGGTACCTGCCCTCCGAGGTCTTCCTCGGGCGACCTGACCAGTTGTTGAGGAGACAGAGCCGGGGCACGGCGATGGGGAAGATCGGTCTGAATTGACCAGACAACCCCCACCGATCGAGTAACGATTGACGCAAATCTCTCGTCACGTTCTAAGGGGGGGGCATTATGCCCAGCAAGTTAGGTAATCGCTTCCACCACAAGCACAACAAGAACGGCACCCACGAGTCAGTTTGCGGCATGTGCTTTATGACGGTCACCACGGTGAGCGAGGAATCTGAACTCTCTCACTTCGAGGATGCGCACATTTGCGACCCGGTGCGTGTCTATGAGGTCAGGGAATGCACACGCCACGCGCTCCTTGCTCTTAACCTCGACTTCGGAAAACCCCAGCCCCAGCCCCGTGGAGTGCGGCAGTAAAGAGCAAGAGCGGCTTAAGCGTTTCGGCCTACAGCGCATGTGCGTTCCCACCCAACCGCAAGGCACGCTCCGCTTCCCTCCACCCCTTCAACCCATGACTCCCTTCCCGCTTCTCAACGGTTCGCTGTTCCACAAACTGCTCCAACTCCTTGGCAGGTTCCTCATCGGGCAATGAAGAAACACGTGGCGCAAGAGGAACTCATGGGCAAGTTCGGGCGGTAAGGAACCTGCTTCCATGCGGCCCCCCGAAGTTGACTAAAATCAAAAGTATTCTACCCCGCGCCGATGAGCAGTATAGGCAATAAAACTCAGATTCTTTGGAAGAACCTCGCCAGCGGCAAGTGAGACGCAGATATGCAGCCATCAAAGTACCGCAATTGTTGGGCGAACTACCTTGGGGATTGTGCCGAGGGCATGTCCCAAGAACATCTGGTGTCTGGACAGCCGAGAGTTGGGGAAGTACCGGCCATCCGAAATCTTCCTCGGGCGGCCAGACCAGCTTGTGACCCGGCAGCAGCGGGTTGGAGGCCGGTAGCTTGTTGGCTCCTTAGGGGCGACCACAAAAATATATTTTTCTGCTTGTCGCTAAAAACTGCTCAGAACGACACTATATATATGAAAGATTTTGTCGGCGGCGGTGGCGAGGCCGGTGATGTTCAACCCGGACGCCGGTCTGCCCCGAATCAACCGAGGAATGGTCTACCTCGGCACGTGCCTGATTGCCGGGTTTCGGCTGGCACAGGAGCAGCAGGTCACCGTGCGGGTCGTGCCCTTCCTTCATTGCGCGGGTTTGAACTTCAAAAGAAGAAGTTTGTTCTGCAAATCAGCGAATTCTTGTAGGACCTTCGCAACACTTGGATAAAGTTGAGCGAAGACCTTGATTCCAAGTGACCTTCCCGAGTTCGGAATAAACCTGATAGCCTCGTTCGACATACAAAGTAGGCTGCTTCCAAGATTGGGATGCGCGAAGTCACACAAAATCGTGTAAAGGCTTAAGATGCCAGAGTTTCCCAGCTTTCCACCAGCAATGTCCCAGTTCTTAGCAGCCTTATTCAGTCCCACTTGCCCCAAAGCAACTTTATCTGCGCTTATGGGGCTTGCATTCAAATTGAAGAACTCTTCATATTCAATCTTTGTCCTTCTCACAACATCACATAATTCATTCGTAAGCTTCGCCAATTCTACCGAGCTAACATTACCTTTCTTGGAGCATTCTTGAACGGTCGGCAAGATTCGCGAGAACCAGTATTCGTGCATCAAAAGCACCTGCTCAAAGAAGGCTCGGAAAAGAACTGCAAAGCATAAATAGTTGTCGCAATTTATCGTCTGAATGATTCCCTTACACAAAGCGATACCCTTTGCTCCATTTGATTGCCAAGCAATCTCGATTGCATGGTCGAATGCGTCATGAGGGTGACTGGGAGGAGGCCATGCTATTTGTGGAGCAACTGCAAGAGCCTCTTCAAGAGCATCAACAGCGGACGTGAACTTGCTCAAATCATGCTGAAGAGATGCAGGAAATCTGTCGAGGAACTCGTGATTAAACGATGTCATAGGAACTTTATATCAGATGACCTCGACAAAGGGGATACACGATTTGCCCGAAATTGAAACTCAATGGGAGTGGACCGACGGCACGATTAAGCCGTTTGCTTGATTCAAGGGCCTGTGGAAGGGAACCCGTCTCGGACAATCGAACCTGACCGATTAAGCCATGGCACCACCCCACGCAACCCATGAGAAACTGGGGTTCCCAGACATTTCGCCCTCGGGAGGTTACGGGGTTGCCCCATTTCGAACGCTACATCGGCATCGACTACTCCGGCGCTGTGACCGCTGACTCCAGTTGCAAGGGGCTCTGGGTTTACGCGGTCGAGGGCTTCGGCATGCCTGTACAGGTTCAACCGCCGCCCAGTCCGCGCCGGTACTTGCCCTCTGAGGTCTTCCTCGGTCGGCCTGACCAACTTGTGACCCGCCAGCAGCGGGTTGGAGGCCGGTGATGTTCGACCCGGACGCTCACATGCCGAGAATCAACCGGGTGATGGTCTACCTTGGGGCGTGCCTCATTGCCGGGATTAGACTGGCTGGGGAGCGGCTGGTTTCTTTGCTTGTTGGCGTTGACTCCTGCGCCAGTACCTGCCCTCGGAGGTGTTTTTGGGCAAGCCGCATCATTTGGTGGCAAAACAGGCCAGGTCGCAGGTACGCTGAATTGGAGTACGCGCCCCGCAACTAGGGGAGCGGGATTCTTTGCTGGGAGGAGAAGCGCATGTGTGGCCGATACGGGTTACTTGCCGATACGCAAGCAATCGCCGAGGCGTTCAACGCGGAACTTGGCGAAGGCACAGAGGCATTTGAAGCAAGGCCGTCATACAACATCGCGCCTCAGACGTTTCAGCCTGTCATTCGGCTGAATGAGGAGACCGGCAAACGTGAACTCATAATGATGCGCTGGGGTCTCGTGCCGTTCTGGTCGAAGGATGCCCAGATTGGCTTCAACACCATCAATGCAAAGGCGGAGACGGTCGCCACCAGCCCAGCGTACCGTGAGGCGTGGAAACGTCGAAGGCTGCTTGTGCCAGCCGGGTGGTTCTATGAGTGGCAGAAGTCGGATGCTAAGACGAAGCAGCCCTATGCCATCAGCCTCAAGGATGGTTCCGTGTTCGCCTTTGCTGGCCTGTGGGACAAGTGGACAGACAAGGCCACCGGCCAGCCCCTGGTGACCTTTACCATCCTCACCACTGCCCCCAACGAACTCCTGGAGCCGATACACAACAGAATGCCGGTGATTTTGGCACCGGAGGACTACGATCGATGGATGGCTCCGGCAGAGCCGTCACATCTGCCGGTGGACTTGCTCAGGCCGTACCCCGCAGAGAAAATGAAGGCATGGAAGGTGAGCGCCGCCGTGGGCAATGTGCGGAACAATCGTCCCGAGTTGGTAGAGCCTATCACTGACTGAATCGGTCAAGTTCTGGAGAACGGAGGTTACGGGGTTGCCCCATTTCGCCACCGCCGAGTCCCAGCCGGTACTTGCTCTCTGAAGTCTTCCTCGGTCGGCCAGACCAACTCGTCACCCGGCAGCAGCGGGCCGGAGGCCGGTGATGTTCGACCCGGACGCTCAGATGCCCATAATCAACCTGGGGATGGTGTACTTGGGGGCGTGCCTGATTTAAGTTGCTGAGGGCTCCGCCACGCCGGAACAGGTTCAGCCACGGAAGTCTCGGCGGCGACGAGACATTCCTAAAGGAGGCGGGGACGGAGACGAGCAAGCGGCCTACGCTGACAGATTGGGCATGGACGCATCCCGGCTTTTCCATCTCCAAGACTGCGCCAACGGAGAGCATTTTTCGGCACCGCCTGTGGTGCGGTGAACGCCTTCGACAAAGCGGCGAGGATGGGCACCTGGCATTCTGATGGCTGCTGGAACCTTGACACAAGCCGACTTTCTGGGAGTCATATTTTCCGACGGTGCTTTCGTGCTTTCCCTGGTCTCAAAATCGAGACCTGGCCGCCCGCCAACTCACTTGAGTACATTGGTTAAATGCCCATTAGCATCTCTATCACGGTTTGATCGTAGCCAAAAACGCTTCTACGTCGTTTTTTACGAGATCGTTAAACGGCCAAGGGCCTCCAATAACCTCGTCATGAACCGTATTTACAAACTCTTGGAGAGCCTTGAAGTACTCCTCATCAGCGCCATTGGCAAACTCTCCCAGCCTAGCGCCTGCCACGATTGTGGCGAGATCGTTGTGTGACAATATTTTGTTACGAGCGCTCAGCAGTTGTTTTGCAAAATCACCTAGTTCTTTTGCCAGCACCTCAAGGCGAGGGCGTACGGAATCAGACCAGCCACCATATGTAAGCACGTAGTCAATTCCAAGCGTGATATTGCCATTCATAACGGCTCTATCATGGAGTTTAACGAGTTGCAGTAAACCATACTCCTGGCTGATGATAGAAAGTCGTCTCAGTTCTTCTCCGGCAAACGACTTCATAAGTTCAGTATTGCGCGGGTTATTGTCAAATAGTGCGAGATGATTCAGCCAGTACTCATGCGCCTTATCGCAGAGCGTACAAAAATCCACAACGACAGAAGCAGAAAGCACGTGCATTGATTTAGTCATTTTTATCCCTTTCGGCACATATTTTTAGGCGGTCGCTCTGAGCTACCGCCTATCTGTCAGCGCCAATGCAAGAATCTTCATAACGTCGGTTGAATAATCCGCCAGCCCTGGGGGTGAGCTACGGCAGAGAGTTGCCATGAAATGCGGATCGCATTCGCCCTGGATTCATCGGCTTCTGAAGAAGCTGGGACATCAGGCGAAATGGACAACTCTTGTAAGGCATGGCTGAACAAGTGAATCGTAACCGTACCAGCGGAAACCAAAAGTGCAATTCCTATCGACATAGCTTGTGCTCAGACGTGTGGTTCGGGAGTGTGGCCTCGCAGTTTGGCGGCAATTTTGTCAACTGCCAAAGGCTTGCTGAAGTAGTAGCCTTGAATCTCGTCGCACTGATGTGCCCGCAGGAATGACATTTGCGCTTCGTCTTCGACGCCTTCGGCAAGCACCTTGATACTCAGGCTTTTTGCCATGCTGATGATTGCGGTTGTGATCGCAACATTATCAGAATTCACGGCGATATCTCGGATAAACGAGCGGTCGATTTTGAGCTTGCTGATCTTAAACTGTCTCAAGTAGTTGAAGTTGCAATAGCCAGTCCCAAAGTCGTCAATCGCCAGTGTCAACACCATGGCCTCTAATTTTTGAATCTCTGGTAGTGTCACGTCTGCATCAACCAAAAAAATGCTTTCCGTCAACTCCAATTCGAGGTAATGCGGGTCGAGTCCCGTTTCGTTGAGCACCCTCCTGATGAGTTCGCAGAAGTCCCCTTGGCAAAACTGTACCGTCGATACATTGATCGCTATCGACACTGCGGGAATCCCTTCATCTTGCCATTTCCGTACCTGAGCGCAGGCCGTCCTGAGCACCCATTCACCAATAGGTATGATCAAGCCGCAGTTCTCGGCAATTCGTATGAACCTATCAGGGGATATAAGACCCAGGGTCGGGTGTTGCCAGCGCAGCAGTGCTTCCAGTCCGATGATCTTTCCGGTGGCGATATTTATCTGCGGTTGATACACGAGAAAGAGTTCTTTCTTGTCGAGTGCCTGTCGCAAATCGTTCTCCAAGGTCACTCGCTCCACAGCCTGAGTATTCATGTCCTCGGTGAAGAACCGGAAGTTGTTCCGTCCACTCTTTTTGGCACTATACATAGCGGCATCGGCATTCCTGAGCAGGCTTTCGCTGTCCATACCGTCTTCGGGGAACATGCTGATGCCGACGCAGCAACTAATGATAAGGGAGTGACCTTGAATGACGAATTTGGCACTCATTGCTTGCATGAACCGCTCAGCGGCAACTCGTGCGTAAGCGATTTCCTTCACATTAGTGAGCACGATGAGAAATTCGTCACTGCCCAGCCGTCCCAGGGAGTCCTGTTTACGCACACCGCTCTTAACCCGTTCTGCAACTTTTTGCAAGAGAAGGTCGCCGAACGGGTGCCCGAATGAGTCGTTGATGTCTTTGAACCTGTCGAGGTCGAGGAACAGAAGTGCAACTTTTTCCTTTCGCCGAATAGCACTGGCGAGGGCTTTGGTTAACCGATCCTGCAGAAGAGTCCGATTGGGCAGCCCCGTAAGAGCATCGTAGTAGGCTAGGAATCGAATCCGTTCCTCGGAGACCTTGCGCTCGGTGATGTCTTCATAGGTTCCAATGATGCCGGTTACCTTGCCCTCCTGGTCGTGCAGAGGCAATTTGCTAGTACGGAGCCAAATCAGACGTCCGTCTGGTCTGCTCTGGGTTTCGTCATAGTTGAGCCTTGCAGTTCCCTTTTCCATTACCAGATTGTCATCGGCACGATAACATTCTGCCGTCCCGCTCCAGGCGAGTTCAAAATCATTCTTGCCGATAATCTCTGCCGGGTTGTTCAAACCCGCATCGGTCGCTAAAGCCTGGTTGCAGCCCAAGTAGGTGCTGTTCCGATCCTTCCAAAAGACACGTTGAGGAATGGTGTCCAGGATGTACTGAAGCAACTTGCGTGACCGGTACAGATCATCCTCGGCGACCTTGCGCTTGGTGATGTCTGTGGCGAAGCCTTCGTAGTAGAGTAGTTGCCCATCGTCCCCGAAAACCTTACGAGCATTCAGCGAAACCCAGATATTGCTGCTGCCTTTGCGCTTGAACTGGCACTCGAACCCTTGAATGGTCGCATGCTCGTCAATTTCCTGCATAAACCTTGCGCACTCATCCGGGTATGCCCACGCCTCCAGAGCCACGTCTTTGACTGTAGAAAAGACCCCCTCCAGCGAATCGTAGCCCAGCATCTTCGCCAGGTAAGGGTTAGCACTCAATAATCCGCCATCGGAGGAGAATTGAAACATCCCTTCCTGCGCCCCATCGAAGATGGCTCGATACTTTTTCACCGCTTCCTTGAGTGCGCTCTCTGCCGCCTTCCGTTCGGTGATGTCGCGAATCGCCGCCGTCACCAGAATGCCCTCGGCGCTCTCCAGCGGGCTGAGCATGATCTCGATGGGAAACTCACTTCCATCCTTCCGCAGTCCGCAGAGTTCAATTCCCGTGCCGATCTGCTGTGCAAGAGCTTCAGCCGCAGTGCGGGTTCCGTCGGCGATCAGCCGTTCCGCAAAGCCCTCCGGGATAATGTTGGTCACCTTCTGGCCCAGCAGTTCATCGCGCCGGTATCCGAACTGCTTCTCCGCCCTAGCATTCAACAGGACAATCTCCCCGTCCTGGTTCACCACCACCATTCCATCCGGGGCAGCCTCCAGCAATCCGCGATACTTTGCCTCCGACGCCTTGCGCTCGGTCTGGAATCCATTGCTTGAACTCATCAATACCTCGATATAGAAAAGCTTCGGCCCCACGACACAACAACATCACATAAGCGGCACGTTTTCGCAGGAATCTTCATTCTGAAAACAGATTCGCTGGAATTATACGCCCGTGGCGCAAATTGCAAGACCAATGAGTAGTTTGGAGGGAAAAGTCGGGCGATTTGCTGCCGTACTTGCCTTGCCCGCCTCATCGAGAGCCCTCCGAGTCAATTGCGCCGACACTTGTCCGTCCTCTATCCTTCGTTCATTGGAATTCTTGTCAGCGCCGCCGCAAAATCCCCATAACGCCGGTTGAAAATCTGCCAACCCTGGGTGACCAAACGCTCGATTCAGGAAGCGTCGTCGGCACTTTCCCAAAGGGATGACCGCGACGGAGACGAGCAAGCTGCCTACGCGGTGGCCGCGTGGTTGCAACGGTCAACCTCGACACGACTCCGGCGACGACGTATGGCAACTCCAATTGCTTCATTCATGCAACCAGTCCATCACAGACAAATCCCCATGGACACGTGTGTTTGCCCTGACGCATACTATGAATCAACCCAAACAAGATTTAATTTGAGGACACCCTCATGCCTGTATGGGAGGTCAGGAGGTGCAGACCCTCAGAGTTATTCCTGGGTAGGCTGTAATGAACTGGTGGCATGTGTTAATGTACGTCGCAGAGGATTTGACGTGAAAAAACTGCTGGCTATCGTTCTCTGCATTCTGTTTCCTGCAATCACTCTCGCTAACGACATCGACTACAAGATTGGTTATGACGGCGGGTCTATCCCCGGTTTCAAGGCTGGAACCGGCATGAAACTGTATATAGAGGGTGACCACATTCGGATTATGAAAGACAAACAGGAGGTTGTGACGATTCCGGCCTCTGCCGTGACGGAAATTAGCTATGGTCAGGATGTTCACAGGCGGGTTGGTGCGGCTATCGGAATTGGCGTCTTTACGCTAGGTGTTGGAGCGCTGATGGCTCTGAGCAAGTCCAAGAAGCACTTTATTGGCCTTACATGGGACGATAGCGGCAAGAAGGGCGGCTTGGCGTTCCAAGCCGATAAGAACGACTATCGGGGTTTGCTGGCTGGATTGGAAGGCATTACGGGCAAGAAAGCTGTTGACTCAGAAACTATGACCGTCAAGAATTAGCTCCACCTGGACGGTAGACCCGCAGGTTTAATCTTGTCCATTTGAGGCACAACAACAAAAGCCACGGCCATGGCGACCGTGGCTTTTCTTTGCTTATCTGTTCTATTCCACGACCAGCAATCCTCTCGATGAGTTCCTCTTCTCGCAATCCGGTGAAAGCAGGGCGCTCTTCGCCAAACAGGCGAACAAGGGAGTCCACCACAAAAAACAAAAGACCCTGAGGTCGATAGCCTCGGGGTCTTTGTGCGTGTGGATGAGAGCGGATTACTCTGCTGCGGGGGCGACCAGAGCGGCTTTAGCTGCCTTAGCTGCCTTGTTCTTTGCCCGCTTAACCTTAGCCCAACGCTTTTGCTGAGCAGCGGAAATCTTGGCTCGGCTCTCATCGCTCATGCCGCCCTTGGCGGCCTTCTTTGCTGGCACCTTGGCTGTCTTGGTTGTCTTCGTTGCGGTTGCCTTAGCCTTTGGTGCAACAGCCTCAGCTTTCAAACACAAGGCACGTGCCTTCTGCAAGGCGTTGATGCCGCGCTGGATTTCAGCCAGTAGTTGT
>Ga0224555_1001943_pt1 | contig 26046 bp, 18 predicted proteins | sample 714S23034metaG_FD_180687 | JGI IMG/M metagenome (GOLD analysis project Ga0224555, IMG submission 180687) | Peat soil microbial communities from Stordalen Mire, Sweden - 717 S2 30-34 | ecosystem: Environmental > Terrestrial > Soil > Wetlands > Peat | place: Sweden: Norrbotten County, Stordalen...
TGAACATCGGCTAACTCGCTGGCTCTTTCGTCTACTGTGCGGCAACCACCCTCGATCTGCAACAAGGAGGCGCACTTTGTACCAGCCAAGTGAACAACGCTATGACACGATGTAGTACCGCCGCTGCGGAAAGAGCGGCGTGCGCCTGCCCGCTATCTCCCTCGGCCTGTGGCACAACTTCGGAGGTGTTGACGCCTTTGAGAACAGCCGCGCAATGGTGCGCCGGGCCTTCGATCTGGGCATCACCCACTTCGATCTGGCCAACAACTATGGCCCGCCTCCAGGCAGCGCGGAGTCGAACTTCGGCGAGATTCTGCGCCTCGACCTCAAGCCCTGGCGCGACGAGTTGATTATCAGTTCCAAAGCCGGATGGGATATGTGGCCCGGTCCGTATGGCAATTGGGGATCGCGCAAGTACCTGCTCGCCAGCCTGGACCAGAGCCTGAAGCGCATGGGCCTGGAGTACGTCGATATCTTCTACTCCCATCGTCCCGATCCGGAGACGCCAATCGAGGAGACGATGGGAGCGCTGGATCAGGCCGTGCGCTCCGGCAAGGCGCTCTACGCCGGCATATCCAGCTACGATGCAAAGCAGACCGCCGTGGCCGCGAAGATTCTGCGCGAACTCGGGACGCCTTGCCTCATCCACCAGCCCAAGTATTCGATGTTTGACCGCTGGGTTGAAAATGGGCTGCTGGATGTGCTGGGCAATGAGGGCGTGGGCGGCATCGCTTTCTGCCCGCTGGCGCAGGGCCTCTTGACCGACCGCTATTTGAAGGGCATCCCCAGCGGTTCGCGCGCTTCAAAACCGTACAGTTTTCTCAAGCCAAGCGACATAGACGAACACCACCTCGACGAGGTGCGCGCCCTGAGTGTTCTGGCCGCCGAGCGCGGACAATCGCTGGCGCAGATGGCTCTGGCCTGGGTGCTGCGCGATGGCCGCATGACTTCGGCGCTCATCGGAGCCAGCCGCGTGGAGCAGATCGAACAGAACGTGGCGGCGCTGGCCAACCTCAACTTCACCGCCGATGAGTTGGCACGGATCGACGCGATTCTGAAGCAGCCCGCATGAACTTGCGTGCGTCAGGACAAGACTTTACCGGCTGCGGAAGGACTCATTCCGTGTCGCGGAAAGTGTCAGGGCACGACTTTAGTCATGCTGTAGATTCTGAAGATTAGCGCCGAGCTCTAGGACTTTGACCGTTTGATTTCGTACCTTGAGTTCATGCTTTCCCAGGTCTCAGAATCGAGACCTGGGGCACCCAAGTTGGTACAACTTCAAGCGGTCAGAAACCTAGCCCCTGAGGTACGTTTTCCGCACAGCTTCTTCAGGCCGGAACACTGTTACTCAGCCGATAAGGCAAGCGAAGAAAGAGAGAGCTTCCCGTGTACGACTTAAGAAAAAAAGTGGAATCGGAGCTGCTCTCCGACATCCTTCCCTTCTGGCTCAAATACACCATCGACGAAGAGTACGGCGGCTTTCGCGGCCAAATCTCGAACGAACTGACCATCGATCCGCACGCCGGCAAAGGGCTCATCCTGAACGCGCGCATCCTGTGGACTTTCTCCAAGGCCTACAGTGTTTACCGCGACCCGGTCTATCTGGCCACCGCTCGCCGCGCCTATGAATACCTCGACCGCTTCTTTTGGGACAGTGAATTTGGCGGCGTCTACTGGATGCTCGACTATGAGGGCCATCCCACCGACACCAAGAAGCGCATTTATGGACAGGCGTTCACCGTCTATGCGCTGGCCGAGTACGCCCACGTCAGCGGCGACGCAGAAGCGCTGGCCAAAGCCCTGCGCATGGTGGAACAAATCGAATCGGTTGGCCACGATGCCGAGCACGGCGGCTACTTTGAAACCTACGAGTGCGACTGGACCCTGGCCGCCGATCAGCGCCTGAGCGATGTGGACATGGACGAAAAGAAGTCCATGAATACACACCTTCATCTCTTGGAGGCCTACGCCACCCTGCTGCGCTTCCACGAAGACCCCAAGGTGCGTCTGCGGCTGAGGGAATTGATTGAAATCTTCCTCGGCCACATCATCCATCCTACGAATTACCACTTCATCCTGTTTTTCGACGAAAAATGGCAGCCGCAATCTGAGAAAATCTCCTTTGGCCACGACATCGAGGGAAGCTGGCTGCTCTGCGAAGCCGCTGAGCTTCTGGGCGACGCGGGAGTTCTGGAGCGCGTGCGCCAGGTCGCGGTCAAGATGGCGCAGGCCGTCTATGAGCAGGGCCTCGACTCCGATGGCGGACTGCTCTACGTGGCCGATCCAACGGGTATCATCGATACCGACAAGCATTGGTGGCCGCAGGCCGAGGCTGTCGTCGGCTTTCTCAACGCTCACCGGCTTTCAGGCCGGCAGCACTTCCTTCATGCCGCTGAACGAAGCTGGGCCTTCATTGAGAAGTACATCGTCGATCATGAGCATGGCGAATGGTTCTGGCGGGTATCCAAGTCTGGCGTACCCAGCACCGAGCAGTACAAAGTGGATCCCTGGAAGTGCCCCTACCACAACAGCCGCGTTTGTTTTGAAGTGATGGAACGGCTTGCCGCCAGCAAACCCGCCGAAGCCCGGCAATAAGAAGCACCGGAGAGAAGAGAATGGATCAGGCACAATTCAAGAAGAGCGTTCTGGACTTGATCAAGCAGCAGGAACGGCTACTTGCCCACCGCAACCGCAAGTCGGCCGGCGGCAATGGCATCTTTGACCGCTACGAATTCCCGGTCCTCACCGCCGCGCACGCGCCCATCGTCTGGCGCTACGATCTCGACCAGAAGACCAATCCCTTCCTGATGGAGCGCATCGGCGTCAACGCCGCCTTCAACGCCGGCGCGCTGCTGCACGAGGGCAAGTTCCTGGTGGTCGTGCGCGTCGAGGGAGCGGACCGCAAGTCATTCTTCGCCATCGCCGAAAGCCCCAACGGTGTCGACAACTTTCGTTTCTGGGACTATCCCATCCTGATGCCCGAAACCGCCGACCCCGACACCAACGTCTACGACATGCGCCTGGTCAGGCACCAGGACGGCTGGATCTACGGCCTCTTTTGCACCGAGCGCAAAGACCCCAAGACGCCGGAGTGGGATACCTCCTCGGCGGTCGCGCAATGCGGCATCGCCCGTACCAAGGATCTGAAGACGTGGGAGCGTCTGCCGGACCTCAAGTCCAAATCCCCGCAGCAGCGCAATGTGGTGCTGCATCCCGAGTTCGTCGATGGCAATTACGCCTTCTACACCCGCCCGCAGGATGAGTTCATCCAGGCGGGCAAGGGCGGCGGCATCGGCTGGGGACTCTCCTCCAGCATCGAAAATGCCGTGATCGATGAGGAAATCATCATCGACAACCGCGAATACCACACCATCCAGGAAGTGAAAAACGGCCTTGGCCCAGCGCCCATCAAAACGCCTGAAGGCTGGCTGCACCTGGCCCATGGCGTACGCAACACCGCCGCCGGCCTGCGCTATGTGCTCTACCTGATGCTCTCGGAACTCGAACGTCCCTGGGTAATCACCCACAAGCCGGCCGGCTACTTCATCGCCCCCATGGGCGGCGAGCGCGTCGGCGATGTCTCCAACGTGGTCTTCAGCAACGGCTGGATCGAGCGCAAGAATGGCGATGTGTTCATCTTTTTCGCCTCTTCCGACACGCGGCTCCACGTCACCACCACCACCGTAAGCAAGCTGCTGGACTACGTGAAGAACACGCCCGCCGATCCCTTGCGCAGCCATGCCTGCGTCGAGCAGCGCTGTGCCCTGATCGAGAAGAATCTCGCCGTGCTGAAGGCGCTGAAGGCGCCCCACGCCAAGAAGGCCGTTAAACCCAGGAAGGCCGTAAAAGCCGCGCAGGCGAAAAAGCGGTAGCAGCCAAATCCTATCAACCCTCCGATCCAGAGAGTTGATCGGCGATGGCCTGCACTGGTCTTGAATGCTGAAGTTGGCTACAACACGGCTTGACGGACCGCGAAAAAAATCGTTCCATTGAGAGGGTGCGGCCTGGGCCGTGCCCTTTCACGACAGAGGCTTCGCTTGCGTAAAAAAGTTCTTCCACGGCTTGAAGAGTTGTCCGTCATCGGTGAGCATGGGCCCTTCGACATCGTCGGCGACGTGCATGGGTGTCTGGACGAACTGCTTGAGTTGATGGCGGCGCTCGGCTACCGGGTGGAGCGGCAAGCGGGCGATTTCTTGGTGATGCCGCCCGAGAGAAGAAAGCTGGCCTTCGTCGGCGACCTGGTGAATCGCGGGCCTGCGACTCCCGGCGTCTTGCGTCTGGTGATGAGCATGGAGCGGGCCGGCCAGGCGCTCTGCGCTCCCGGCAATCAGGATGTGAAACTGGCCAGAGTCTTGCAAGGCTTGGATTTGAAGGGGCCGCAAGGAGTGGTGCGCTCTCTGGAGCAGCTTGAGGCGGAGCCGGAGCAGTTTCGCGCGCAGGCGGCTGAGTTCCTTGAGAGGTTTGCAAGCCATTACGTTCTGGATGACGGAAACCTGGTGATTGCGCACGCGGGGCTCAAGGAGCGATTGCATGGCAGCGGCTCAGCCAAGGCGCGCAAGTTTGCTCTCAGCGGGCAGACCACCGGCAAGACGGATGAGTTTGGGTTGCCGGTGCGGTATAACTGGGCCGCAGATTACCGCGGTAAAGCGCTGGTGGTGTATGGACATACGCCGGTCGCCGAGCCCAAGTGGCTGAACAATACAGTGGATATAGATACCGGCTGCGTCTATGGCGGGCGATTGACGGCGCTTCGCTACCCTGAGCGGGAGATTGTATCCGTTCCGGCCAGGGCCATCTATTCCGCATCGCGCAAGCGATTCTTGCCGAATCAATCGCTCGCGCAAAGGGCCAGCGAATCCTGACAGGTTGATTGCTCGACCGGAAACAACGATCGCCGGCCCTAGTATTAAGACAACATATTACGGAACATAATGACGACAGAGTTTGCGATCTGCGTCCTGGCGCGTGAATTTCCATTCGATTCCTCGTCCCGCGGCGTTGCACTGTTGTTGCCAGCGTCCGACTTCCGCCTCCAGCAGCCCCGCGGTTCCGATTCGTTGTCCGGTGCATTGCCGATCCATGATCCCGATTTCGATCTCGGCCATGTTCAACCAACTGGCGTGTTTGGGGGTGTAATGGAACTCAACGCGCTCCAGCAGCAATGCTGCGGCTTGCTCGCCCAGCACATCCACGAAGGTCTGCCGGAAAGGTGCGCGCGATTGACTTCTCTTGCCGAATGCACTCCTTTTTTGCGAAACCCATCCAGCACGACTCGATCCGCTGTTGACAAATGCAACTCGGTCTGCTTTATTCTGATATTATTTATGTTCCGTTATTAACATGTCAATGTGCTAGGGTGGGAAACCACGAACCTCAACCGGCCCCGTTCAAAAGGAGCGGAGTCGAAGGGGAGCTGCTTTGCGTAACTTTTGCCGCAGGGGTGGAATTCGATGCACTCCAAGGAGCCTGACCCAAAGAACCAACTTTGCGTCCCCTGTGGGCAGCAGTGGACCGAATCCGCTGCGGACCTGGCTGAGAAACCGCAATAGGCCTGGCCGTGACCCCCTCAAAAACGGAAAGAGCCGCCCGGCAACAGGGCAGCTCTTTCCTCAGGGAGAATAGTTCCAACGGAGGCAAAACCATCAGAACTTTCTGGCTGCATAGTAGGTGCGGGGGAAGGGAGTGTCAAGGAGAAATCGACAACGAAATAAATCGTTTGGATTCAACATATTACAAATCAATTCCTAGAGAGGGCACAGGGCGTATTTTCGACGCATCTTCGCCTTTTACCCCCTATACAACTCCGTCATTTCAGGGTGTTTCTTAGGGTTTTTGTCTAGTTTTCCACAGGTTTAAAGGGACGCCATTAACCCTTCAGGTGCGGCCTGTCAATACCCGCCGGCGGTTCCACCCATTCTTCCCGCAGGTCTAGACGGATGAACTCCTCTTCGTAAACCGAGGAAACTGGTTTGCCGCGGGCGATGCGATAGAGGGCCCGGCCGCCGCCCAGGAAAAACCCCAGCAGGATGGCCGCGCCGGCGCCGATGAGCACGAAGACGGCGATGTTCATGAGCAGTTGGCCGGTCTTGGCTATCTCTGACATCGTGGGTTGAGGGATCGGGGTCAGGTCGGTCTCGTAATGCACCGTGGCCAGCAGCTTGTGGCTCTCTTCCGTGATGGCGTCGCCGCTGACCAGGGCCACCAGCGGCCCGCTGCGGCGCACTTCCAGTGACGCATGGTCGGAGTCTGCCAGCGGCTTGGGCCAGGGCGGCGCGGCCTGGCTGCCGGCCTTGATGTAGTCGCGAATCTTCGTCTCTTGCGCAATGGCCATCTGCGGCGTGGGATAGTCGATGATGGTGAGCGTGGCCGGCCCCGAACGCAGCGAGTAGTTTGCGGTCACGGCCTCCGCGCCGAGATTGAAGCCCACCAGCTCCGGCGGCAGCACGCCGCCAGCTCCTACGTAGCCCACCGGGCCGACTGCGTAATGCGTGGTCTGTCCGTCCAGCGAGGTTTTGGGCAGGTTGCTCAGGATGGGCGGCGCCAGCGCGCGGCTGCCGTCTGGGACGGGAACCTCGGCGGCCAGCTCACGCAGCTCCGAGCCGGACATGGCGCCGATGCGCGAAAAGTTCGCGTCAACCACCGTGTTGCCCAGCCAGAAGAGCACCCGGTTGTGGTTGGACGTGGCGCCGGTGCCGATCTCTTCCTTGGGCCAGCCGCTCTGGCGATAAAACGAATACGCGCCATAAGCGCCGCTGGCGTCGTGAAAGCGCAGCGCGTGCAGGCTGAGCGTTTCGCCGCTGCGCTTGTAGGTGGCCAGCGCGGCGTCGGTAAAGTCGTACTCCTTGAGCGCCGCCGCGTTGGCCGGGTCGGCTTGCGCGGCGTCGGTCACCTTTTTGGGCGCGGCGTCTGAAACCCATCCGGCAAAGGAGTCGGGCAGCAGCGCCTTGGGCACCGGCGGAAGCATCAGGTGCGTGGCGCCCTGCGGAGCCGGGGTCTTTGCCGGCGCATTCTGCGCCTGGGCCAAGGCTGAGTTCCCGGCCAGCGCCGCCGAACAAACCACAATTGCAATCCAACGCATCAAGAAAACACTCCAGACTTCAGGGTACACGGTGCCGAAGCCACTGCCGCGAGCGCCGCCTCCAAGGATGCGGGTTACGGCTTATAGACTACGCCTCGATCAACTGATCGCAAAAATGCCGTGCAAAGAAGAAGAACCACTCCAGTTGGCTACGCTGAAGCAATGCAACATTGAAGTTTTCGGGAACAGACTGCAGGGAGATAATGTCGGACAAATCGTCTATAAGGAATTCATGATCTGCTGGTTGAACATCGCTGGGGGCGATGCAAGAGCGAATGATCGAGGTTGAAAGCTCTGTGAACATTGAGTCCGTTCCACCTATATAATTCCACAAATCTGTGCCAATCCGAATGGTCACCGTAACGGTAATTCCTTTCTTCTGGAATTTGCAGGTCCAACGGTTGTTTGGCGTTTCAAGCAACTTGCCGCCGGTAAGCTTTTCCTCAAGGTTGCGCAGGATGTGCCAATCTTTCTTGTTAGATTGGCTCTTTGTCCCGTACAGAACGCCATAGGTAAAATCAATCTCTTTAACTGAATGCTCTTTCGCCCAGTGCTCGAAGTTGGCAAGTATGTCCTCGGCAATATCCTTGCTCATCTCATCGTTCAAGCAGCGAGGGCCGCTCTTCAGCGTAGCCAAGCGGAGAATATTGCCCGACTTCTTCCTCCCGTCAAGAACGGAATCGGCCGAGTGCATCTGGCTGGGAACCACTTCCCATCCGTAAACTGGCAAAACAACGGCTTCGACCATTCGGCCTGCCGATGTTTCCATGGATGAGAATACCTTCGCAGGAAGAATATCGTTTTCGATCTGACTTATGTTCCTATATCCTTTGTTTCGGCTGTGGATCATCAATACAAATGGATTGGTATTGAATTTTGCAAACTCGGCGTCCTTCGCAGGAAGACTTCCTATGTGAACGCCGATACGCTGCCGAAATTCAGTCTCAAGTGCAAGCACCCGCGCCCTCGCGGCTGGGTCATTGTCCACCGTCCGCAAAGACTGAAGTAACTGACCTTTACTAATCGACATTTTGGCGGCTTTTGGCAATCCGGGGTGTCTTGACATTGGTCTCCCATCGCGGCATCGATTCAGCATCTAAAAATTGCTTGCAGATTGCAGAACCGCTGTTTTTCTTCTCGTCTTCGGCGCGGCATACTGCGCACAGCCGTTCTCCCCGCCCTCTTCCCACACGAATGTCTCGCCATCCTTAAACCACTGCCGAGTCCGAACGTGCGATTGAACATAAACGACCCGGTACGGTTGGGTTTCTCGCTTGCCGGCAACCCAGCCGTTCTCTGCGAGACGATCAAGCTCGGTTGCAATTACGTTGCCGGCGACAGCACCGAGACGGAGTGGAACGGCATTACCCACCTGAGCGTATTGCTCTGAAGCTGAACCAAAAAACTGCCATTCGTCCGGAAACTCTTGGATACGGGCATACTCCAGGAGGGTGAGGGCTCGTACCTCCACCGGGTGACAAAGTGATGTGCTGGCATGATTCGGCATGGTCACAAGTGTGGGGCAGGGAAGATCGAAACTAAGTCGTCTCCACCATCCAGAGCGGCCGCCTTTGGCTGCCCAAGCAAGTCCCATGGATTCCTTTTGCGCGTCCACCGGCAAGCTACGCCAGTTTGATCCGGGAGGAACCATCGCAAGAAAGCCTTTCTTGCGCGGACTGAAATCCATGATCGTTGGATTTTCTTCCACTAGTTCGGCAATCGCATCGCGCAAGGTTCTCCATGGCTGGCATCTCGTTCGGGTGGCAAACAGATCGGCCTGGGGCTGTCCATTGTCGAGCGCGTCGGGATTGGCGTGTGTTGGATCGGGGAAATCCACACTTGCGTTGAAGCGATTGCCGATAAAAAGAGCGCGTTCGCGAAGCTGGGGAGCGCCGTAATTCACCGCGTTCACCTCAAAGCAGTCCATGTGATAGCTGGCGCCGTGGATCCTCTGGAGGTCTTCCGCAAAGGCTCGAATCACCGAGCCTGGCTGCTCATCGGGTTCAAGTGGAGGACCACCCTTTTCTGGCCGTTCTGCAATGTGCCTGTGGCGAAGGGCCGCAGACAGGAGGCCTCGCACGTTCTCCATAAGAAACATACGTGGCCTGATAATTTCTACGAATCGAAGAAATTGCCAAAGAAGTGTCCCGCGCGGATCCTGAACGGTCCCTCTCCTGCCAGCCGTGCTGAACGTCTGGCAGGGTGGACCACCCACAAGCAAATCAAGTTCTCCTGGCTCGATACCGCATTTATCGAGGACTTCATGCGGGTCGAGAGCGGAAATATCGCCCTCGAAAACAGTGAGATCTTTGGGGAGTCGCCCGGCGGCACGATTCAATCGAATCGTCTCGCAAAAAGAGTGTTCCTTCTCGACACAAGCTCGGATGCGGAATCGTCCTGTCTGCTCAAGGCCGAGGTCTAGCCCCATCCCCCCTGAAAACAGCGAAATGACGTTATATGGGCGGCCTGTTGACATTCCTCGCGTCTGCCCTTTCAAGAAGCTCAATTATAGCGTTCGCCTACTAGCCCACCAGGCATCGAAGGCCGCCAGCGAGCGCTCACAGACCAACCGGTGCCGCTCCTTCTTGTCGCGGACTTTCTTGCGCAGTTCTTCTTCCAGCGGCTCCAGAAGGTCGAAAGTGATGTTGGCCGGTTGAAAGTGCTTGGGGTCGGCATGAGTGATGTAATGCACCAGCGAGCCGAGAGCGCTGGCGCGAGGCGCGGGCGCAGGCTCTTCTCCGTGCGCGATGGCCGCCGCGTAAATGCCCGCCAGCAAACCGGTGGCGATGGATTCCGTGTAGCCCTCAACACCGGACAATTGCCCCGCGAAAAGAATCCTCGGTTCTTTCCTGAGGCGCAACGTTTCGTCCAGCAAAACAGGCGCCTGAATATAAGTGTTGCGATGGATTTGGCCGTAACGCAGGAAGCGGGCATTTTCAAGGCCCGGAATCAGGCGCAGTACGCGGGCCTGCTCGCCAAATTTGAGATGGTTCTGAAAGCCGACCAGGTTGTAGCTGTCGGCGCGCAGATTTTCCTTGCGCAGTTGCACCACGGCCCATGGCGTACGGCCGGTGCGCGGGTCGCGCAGGCCCACGGGCTTCATGGGGCCAAAGCGCAGCGTATCGCGGCCGCGGCGGGCCAGAATCTCAATGGGCAGGCAGCCCTCGAAGTAGTCGGCTTTTTCCCACTCCTTGGTTTCGGCGGGTTCGGCGGCCAGCAGCGCGTCGAGAAAGCGGTCAAACTCCTCGCGGTCCATGGGGCAGTTGATGTAGTCGGCTGTTCCCTTGTCCCAGCGGGCGGCAAAGTAGACCTGCTCCATGTCAATGGAGTCGGCCTCGACGATGGGCGAGATGGAGTCGTAGAAAGCCAGGTGGCCGGAGCCGGTGATGCGCTCAATCTCGGCGCCGAGCGCGTCAGAGGTCAGTGGGCCTGTGGCCAGAATCGTGAGCTCCGCATCGCTGGAATCAGTCTCTGTCAGGCCAAGGCTGGTGACTTCTTCGCGGAAAACGCGAATCCGTGGCTCGGCGGCGATGGCTTCGCTAATCCGCCGGGAAAACTCGACGCGATCCACGGCCAGGGCGTGGCCTGCGGGGACGGCGGTCTCGTCGGCAATGCGCAAGAGAGCGGAGCCGGCCCGGCGCATCTCCTGCTTGAGCAGCCAGGGCGCGGTGTTGGGCGACTCACTCTTGAGCGAGTTGGAGCAGACCAGCTCGCCGAAGTCCGTGGTCTGGTGCGCCGGAGTCAGCCGCGGCTGCCCGTCCACCACGGTGCGCATCTCGTAGAGGTCCACCTGGCAGCCCAGGCGCGCCGCGGTCAGCGCAGCCTCAGGGCCGGCCAATCCGCCGCCAATCACACGAATCTTCACTGTGGGGCCTCCGTCTGCCGATCTCCAAGAGCCGCCGCGGCAAGCCCCGCCAGCCGCGCGATTGCCTCGCCGCTCACACGCACATTGCGCCACTCGTCCAAAAAGTCGGCGCCCAGCGCGCGATAGAATTCGATCGCCGGAGCGTTCCAGTCCAGCACCGCCCATTGCAGGCGCGGGCAATTCTTCTCGACGGCGATGGCGGCCACCTGCCTGAGCAGCGCCTTGCCGATCCCCCGGTCGCGAAACTCCGGCTGAACGAAAATGTCCTCCAGATAAAGCCCCGGCCGCCCCGTCCAGGTGGAGTAGTTGAAGAAATAGAGGGCAAAGCCGGCCGGCTGGCCGTCCTGCTCGGCTATAAGGCAGGAATAGAAGGGGTTCGGGCCAAATCCGTCCCGCAGCAGATCCGCCTCGGTCGTCTGCACGGCGTCCGCCTCGCGCTCGTAGGCGGCCAGCGCGCGAATGAAGGCGAGAATTTGCGGAACATCCGTGGGGTTCGCGGTACGAATCGTGGTTGCCATCTCTCCAATTCTAGGGCCTGGGGAATAAATAGGCATTCTGGTGTGATCCATGCCACAATTCGCAGTCTCAGAGCGCACTACCATAGAAAGGCAAATACGTTAGGCGCAAGTTGGCTTCAGATTTCCGACAGCGGGGCGATGCAACCCGCCGCCGGGCACAAAGGTATGCAATTCCATCAGCGCGCGGTGATTGGCGCTGTGGACATGGCGGATGCTGTCATGCGCCCTTGTATTGGGGAGTCGATTGGATTTAACTTGGGTTCTGCTGACGGAAGCAGTCCGCGAACCGGGTTCTGCGTAGCGACTGCCGGGGAACAGACGCAACCGGCCGCTGGCGACCCTTGCAATTTTACGGTTGTTGTACGCCTCCCTGGCACTCGGCTGCACGGGCTCACTCGACGAGTGAAGCGCCGTTGCCGCTCAGCAGTGCGCAGGCTGGCAAACACAGTTTTTTCGAGCCCGCGGGCAGCCTTGTTCCCGCCGCTCCCAAGGAGAAGAACATGAAACGCACGTTTCCACTTTGGCTGGGCCTGTTGGCATTTGCCCTCTTGCCCGCGCTTGCGCAACAAACCACGGGCAAGATTCACGGCCACGTGACGAATCCTACCGGAGTATCCGCGACCAGCGGCAAGGTGAGCCTCTCCACCGACGGCGGCCACACCTCTCTCTTCACCTTTGCGGTCTCCGCCGACGGCGAATATGCCGGCGAGGCAGCTCCCGGCACGTATACGGTCGTTTTCAGAATGCTGGATACACCGATCACCAAGATTGTCGACTCCTTCAACGGCGTGAAAGTTGTGGCCGGCGGAGAAGTTGTGCAGGACTTCGACATGTCCCGCAAGGACTACATCGACAAGCTGCCCGCGGATGTAAAACAGCAGCTCGCCGATCTGAAGAAGCAGAACGCCGAAGCCGTGAAGGCCAACGAGGTCATCAAGGGGCTTAACGCCGACCTGAAGACTGTCATCCAGGACTTCAAGGACGCTGACAGCGCGGCTGCAACGGCGGCCAAAGCCCTCGGCGCAACGGCGACCAAGGCGGATATCGCCGCAAAAGAGGCTGAGATCAAGCTCGCGAAGTATACCGAGGTTGAAACCCTCATGCTGAAGGACTCCGCGGCCAAGCCGGACGCTTCTATCCTGTGGACTCAGTTGGGACAGGCAGAGGTTGGCCTGAAAAAGTATAACGACGCCGAGCCCAACTTCAAGAAGGCTCTTGACTTGGAGGCCAAGACTTCCAAGCAGAATACGCAGGTTCAGGGCTTGGCCAACGCCGGCCTGGGCGAAATCTATGCGCGCTCAGGCAAGGTTCCCGAGGCGAATGCGGCCTATGCCGCGGCCGCCAAGACCAATCCTTCGCAAGCTGCCGTCTATCTGAGAAACGAAGCGGTAATCTTCTTCCACATGAACAACAGCGATGCCCAGGTAGCCGCGGCGGACGAGGCCATCAAGATCGATCCCAACCAGCCCGTCCTCTACTACCTCAAGGGCCAGGGGCTTATCTCAAAGGCCACCGTCGACCCCAAGACGCACAAAATCGTTCTGCCTCCCGGCTGCGGCGAGGCTTACGAGAAGTACCTCGCACTGGCCCCGACCGGTCCTTATGCCGGCGAGGTAAAGGGCATCCTGGCTCAGGCGTCACAGACAATCACCGTCACCACCAAGAGCGGCAAGAAGTAAGCTCTGCATGGTTGCCGAAGGGCGCTCCCGGTTGCCGGGAGCGCCCTTCTCGTTTTTGTGCCTCTGAATCCGGGCGTCTGCGGCGATGCGACCCTCTACAATCCATTCCATGAGTTCCGCTTTGCTCAGCTACGACGAAGCTGCGGCGCTGGTGGCCGCTCACGCTGCCCAAGTGAGCCGGTTGAGGATCTTGGCGCAGCGCGTGGACCTCGGCCTGGCATCGGGCCGCGTGCTTGCCCAGCCTCTCCGCGCCGACCGCGATCAACCACCGTTTGCCCGCTCCACCCGCGACGGTTTTGCCTGCCGCGCCGCTGAAGCCTCCACACACAAGCCGCTCGTCGTTGCCGGAACAGCGCGGGCGGGCGATGCCCCTTCCGGACCGCTGCCGCTGGGCGCTGCCTGGGAGATCATGAGCGGCGGTCCCGTTCCCCTGGGTGCCGACGCCGTGGCCATGATCGCTCACATCGAGGCTGCCGGGGAGCACGTCCGTCTGCTTCCGCCTCGCACCCTCGCGCCCGGCGAGAACGTCGTGGCCCAGGGCGCGCAGGCTCATGAAAATGATTTGCTGCTTCCCGCTGGAACAGTGCTCAAGCCCGCGCAGATTGCCCTGGCAGCCGCCTGCGGCTACGCTGCGCTCGATGTCTTCGTCCGGCCCCGTGTGGCCATCCTCACCACCGGCGATGAGTTGGCGCCGGTCGAGTCCTCGCCCGCGCCAGGCCAGATTCGCAACTCGAACGCCCCCATGCTGGCCGCAATGGTTGCCGAGGCCGGCGGCGAGCCTTGGGTTCTGCCCGCCGCAGCCGACAACGCCCAGTCTCTCGACCGCGTACTCGCCCAAGCCGTCGAGGTTGACCTGCTGCTTATCTCCGGCGGCGTCTCGGCGGGAAAATTCGATCTTGTTGAGCCCGCCCTGGCCCGCGCCGGCGCACGCTTCCACTTCACCGGTGTGTGCATCCAGCCGGGCAAGCCGCTGGTCTTTGGAGATCTGCCGCGAAACAACACCACAGACAAGCGGCTCTGCGGCAAGGCGCGCTCTCTGCCGTTCTTCGGGCTGCCCGGCAATCCCGTTTCTTCAGCCGTCACCTTCATGCTCTTCGCAGCGCCGATGCTGGCTGCGCTTGCCGGCAGTCTGGAGCCCGGGCCGCGCTTCGCACTTGCACGACAGGCCCAAGGCGCCCAAAAGCACTCAAAGGCCGGCCTTACCCGCTTTCTGCCCGCGTATTGCACGTTCAGCGCGACCGCAGGCCAGTTTCCACAGGTCGCGGCTGTTTCCTCACACGGTTCCGGTGATCTGGCTGCCTTCGCCCACTCCAATTGCTTTCTGATCGTGCCTGAGATTACTCGCCACTCAGCAAGCAAGAGTCACGAGGAAGACGCAGTCGTCCGCATTCTGCTTCTCTGACAGACCACGCCCTTGCGCGCAGCATCTGCGTCACTCAAAACTTGCGCAAACCGCCCAGGCGCTCGATTGCGGAATAAGCGTCATGACGCAAAAAAGCCCGGCTCTAAGCCGGGCTCTTTTGCTTGCCTTGTGTTGCCTGTTGCCGATGTTACTTGGTTGCCTTCTTGGCAGGAGCCTTCTTGGCTACCGCCTTCTTCGCAGGAGCCTTTTTGGCAACTGCTTTCTTGGCAGGAGCCTTCTTCGCAACTGCCTTCTTGGCTACTGCCTTCTTCGCCGGAGCCTTCTTGGCAGGAGCCTTCTTCACTGCTGCCTTCTTGGCGGGCGCCTTCTTTGCTGCTTTCTTAACTGCCAATGGTTTACCTCTTTTGATTGATTTGCTGGCGCTCTTGCCGGCCGCGGCCTTCTTGACTGCGGTCTTTCCGCCCCATGCGCCAGTGCTCTTCTGCTTTACGGCGGATTTCTTTTGGGCCTTCTTCGCTCCAGCCTTTCCACTCTGCTGGCCGGTGCTGCCCTGTTTCTTCACAATCTTCTTCGCGACTTTCTTCGCGGCCTTCTTGACTCCAACCTTGCCGCCCTGCTGGCCGGAACTCTTCTGCTTCAGAGCAGGTTTCTTGGCGGCCTTCTTCGCAATCTTCTTGACCCCGGTCTTGCCGCCCTGCTGTCCGGAACTCTTCTGCTTCTTCACAGCTTTCTTCGCGGCCTTCTTCCTCGCCGGCTTCGCTACTGGCTCTTCCACAACCACGATCACGGCCTCTTCAACCACTCCCTCATCGTCGTCCGAGGAGGTCAGTATGCTGGAGGTTTCGACTTCTTCGTCTTCTTCATCGTCCTCGAAGTCATCGTCCAGATCGGGGTCCAACTCGTTCGGTTCCACATCGGGATTGCCGTCGCTCATTGCGTACATCTTGAACACTTCTTCCATCCCATTGCCTCCAGCGGTTGCCGCTGCCGTTGTTTTGGTTTGCCTCTTCGCGCAACGGACGCATGTTCTCCGCTTGCGGAAGCCATTGTAGCAATAGCATGTACGCAAACGCTATCAAAAGACAAGTGTGTAATGAGTTACCTGCCTATTTTTCTTTTCGCGTGGGAGACTTGCGCTTCGCGACGGGCTTCTTCGCGTGAGCTTCCGTCGCGCCCGATGCACCGCTCTTCTCCGCGCTGGACGCGCTCTTGCGGCTCCGCGCATGACGCTTCTTCACTGCGGATGTCCCGCTCTTCTTTCCGGATTCGGCATTTGCTGACTTTGCTTTGGAGCCCTTTGCCGACTCCGCTTCATGCGCGTTTCCGCGCGTCTCGTCGACCGTTGCGTCGGCTGCCTTGTGGTGACGACCGCGCGTTGCGCGCGTTCCACTGGCAGGCTCGCCCACATGCAGGCGGCGACCCGGCGCAACCTTGACGCCGTCGATCTTGTTCCAGCGCCGCAACTGAACAAGCGAAACACCGAAGCGATCTGCGATGGTAACCAGCGTGTCGCCCTTGCGCGCGGTGTAGAGCAGAGTAGTGCGCGCGGACGGCGCGGCCGCAGGAGCCACCGGCACCACCAGCGCCTCGACGCCCTGGATGCTGTCGTTCTCGCGCAGCTGATTGGCCTCGGCAAGCTCCGACTCTGAAACGCGATACTCGCGCGCCACCGATGCCAGCGTGTCTTCTGCCGCAACCTTGTGGAAGCGCCACGCATTGCGCTTGGCTTCGGGAACCAGAGCTATGCGCTGCTCAAACAGCGTAGCCGTGCCAGCCGGCAGATGCAGATCGAACGAAGTATCCGGCGGCGTAACATACCGCAGCAGGCTGGGATTCAGCGCCACCATCTCATCCATCGGCGCGCCCACAATGTCCGATACCAGCCGCAGGTCTACGGAATAGTTGATGGTCACCGTATCGGTGAGCACCGGCGGATCCAGCGTCACATCGTCAAACCCATACTGCGTGGGATTGTTGGCGATGATGATGGCCGCCAGAATCTCCGGCACATAGTTCTTGGTCTCCGGGGGAAGATTGTTGCGCTTGTACAGTTCCCAGAAATCGGCATAGCCGGTCTTTTGCACCGCGCGCTGCACATTGCCCGAGCCCCAGTTGTAGCCGGCCATCGACAGATACCAGTCGCCCAACTGGTTATAGATGAACTTCATGTAGCGGGCATACGCGCGCGTCGATTTTTGCGGATCGAAGCGCTCGTCCACATAGCCATTGCGCTCCAGGCCATAGTTGCCGTGGGGCATGAACTGCCACATGCCGCCCGCGCCGGAGTGCGCATTCATGGCCCGCGGATTAAAGCTCGACTCGGCCACGGCCAGGTAAATCAAATCCTGCGGCACGCCCTCTTCACCCATGACGCGCTGAATCATCGACTTGTAACGGCCCGCGCGCTGGAACGAGTGAAGCAGCGTATTGTGGCCCTTCTTGGTATTGGCAAAAAAATTGATGAAGGCGGCAACGTAGTCGTTCACCACCAGCGGCAAATCGGATTTGGTGGTGGCCAGATCGGCCTTGGCCTTGGCTATGATTTTGGGGTCTACCTCGAAGGTCACATCGCTGGCCACATCGGCCGGAGTCGGCTCTTCCTTGGGCACAAATCCATTGCCCTGCTTCAGCGCCTCCATCTCCAGCCCGTTCACCCCATCCACAACGCGGTCGAACTCGTCCTGCAACTCCGTGTTGCTTTTGATGTCGATGCCGCTCGACAGCATCAAATCCACCGAGCGATCGAACTCCACCTTCGCCTCAGGCAACTGCCCCTTGCGATACGCGGCCGCGCCTTTGGCATATGCGGCTTCGACCTGCTGGATGAGCACCCGCGCGCGCCGCTGCTCGGCGGTGAGCGGCGCAGGCGCTGCTGGTGTTGCGGCTTGCGGCGCCTGCGGCTGCAAAGCAGGAGCGGTGGCCTGCGGCTTCTCTCCCACGGTTGTGCCCGCGGGCTGAGAGGGGTTGCAGCCGGCCAGCGACAAGGCCAGCACGGCGAAGAAAATCAAACGATACCGATTCCAACTTATGCGCATGAGAAGGTGAAGTGCTCCGGTCGCTCCAAGAACCTGTCCAACGACTCGATCTTGGGTAAAGGGTACGGGCTCCAGCCCGAATATCGAAGGCGGCAGTGGATTTGCGCTCTAGCCCTGAAGAAAGTTCTTACGGCAGTTTACATTCCCTCAGCGGCCAAGGCCGAAAAACAAAATCGCTTCCGAACGGGCAGGCTGAAGCCCGCCCCCTTCAGCCTCACAGTTTCTGAACAATATCTAAAGCAACTGAAGACACTATGCCGATGATAAGCTATGCCATGGAGGCAGCGCGCGCGGAAGGCCGCATTTGCCCCCTTTCGCCAACCCCATAATGGACAATCGCTTCCTTCGTAACTTCGCGATCATCGCCCACATCGACCACGGCAAGTCGACGTTGAGCGACCGTCTGCTCGAACTCACCGGCTCGGTGACCGGCCGGGAGATGCAGGCCCAGATCCTCGACGACATGGATCTCGAGCGCGAGCGCGGCATCACCATCAAGGCCCATGCCGTGCGCATGATGTACAAGGCCCACGACGGCAACACCTACCAGCTCAACCTCATCGACACGCCCGGCCATGTGGACTTCAGCTATGAGGTATCGCGCTCGCTGGCCTCCTGCGAGGGCGCGCTGCTGGTGGTGGACGCCACCCAGGGCGTCGAGGCGCAGACGCTAGCCAACGCCTACCTGGCCATCAACCACGGCCTCGAAATCATTCCCATCATAAACAAGATCGACCTGCCCTCGGCCGACATCGTCCGCACCCAGGAGGCGATCGAGAAAGCCGTGGGCCTTGACGCCACCGACGCCATCCCCGTGAGCGCCAAGACCGGCGTGGGCGTGGCCGACGTACTTGAAGCCATCGTCCACCGGCTCCCGCCGCCCACAGGCGATCCTGAGGCGCCCTTGCAAGCCCTGGTCTTCGATTCCTGGTTCGATGCCTACCGCGGCGTCATCGTGCTCGTGCGCGTCATGCAGGGCACGCTGCGCAAGGGTCAGCGCATTCGCTTCATGTCGAACGGCAAAGCCTTCGAGGTCGAATCCATGGGCGTGCTCATGCCCAAGCCGGTCGAGATCGGCGAACTGCGGGCCGGTGAAGTGGGCTTTTTCGCCGCCACCATCAAGAACGTCGGCGACACCAAGATCGGCGACACTGTGACCCACGACGGCCGCCCCGCCGCCTCGCAGTTGCCCGGCTTTGAAGACATCAAGCCGATGGTCTTCTCCGGCCTCTACACCGTGGACTCGCACGAGCACACGCTGCTGCGCGATGCCCTTGAGAAACTCCGCCTCAACGACGCCTCGTTCTTCTTCGAGCCGGAGAGTTCCGTGGCCCTGGGCTTCGGCTTTCGCTGCGGCTTTCTCGGCCTGCTCCACATGGAGATCATCCAGGAGCGGCTGGAGCGCGAGTACGAGCTGGACCTCATCACCACCGCTCCCGGCGTGCGTTACCACATCACTCTGACCGATGGCGCCGTGCTGGAGGTGGACAATCCTTCCCGCTGGCCAGATCCCACGAACATCGACAAGATCATGGAGCCGGTCATCACCGCCAAGATCCTCACCAACGAGGAATACGTGGGCGGCATCCTGAAGCTGGTGGAGGAAAAGCGCGGCAAGCAGTTGAACTTCGAGTACGTGACGCCCACCCGGGTGATGCTCACCTACGAACTGCCGCTCAATGAGATCGTGCTCGACTTCTACGACCGTCTCAAGTCCATCTCACGCGGCTATGCTTCGCTGGATTACCAGTTGGCCGGCGAGTGGGTTTCGCCGATGGTGAAGATGGACATCCTGGTCTCGGGCGAGCCGGTGGACGCGCTTTCCATCATCGTGCACAAGGACTTCGCCTACGAGCGCGGCAAGCTGCTGGTGTCAAAGATGCGCGAGCTGATTCCGCGGCAGCAGTTCGAGGTGGCCATCCAGGCCGCCATCGGCGCCAAGATCATTGCCCGCGAGACGGTGGCGGCGCTACGCAAGAATGTGCTCGCAAAGTGCTACGGCGGCGACATCTCCCGCAAGCGCAAGTTGCTGGAAAAACAGAAGGAAGGCAAGAAGCGCATGAAGCGGATCGGCAAGGTGGATATCCCCCAGGAAGCCTTCCTGGCCGTGCTGCGGATCGGCGAAGATTCACAGAAGTAGCAAACGTCCCGTCTCCCAATAGGGACTTTAGTCACCTGGCATTCATCGGGAATTGTGGGAAAGTCGCAAAAGCGGTGCGGCGAATGTGCGTGTGCATGCCTCTCTGCGGCGCAAGATGTGCCAAAGGTTTCTATTTGATAAATAAGGACTTGTTTCTCTTAACAGAATCCAGCATGGGTTGGCAAGAGGAAAAAATGGAAATTCCGCGCTGATTCGCAGGAAGTAATCCACAGTTTTTTCCACAGAAGGCGCGCCAAGACGGTGCGATGTCTGCGGGTTCGCCAAGGGCCTTTTTCTTCATTCCATGACAAACGGCAAAGGCCCCGATTTCCGGGGCCTTTGCAAGCGTTCGATTCCGCTTCTAGTGCGCTGCGGGAGCCTTGGGAGCGGCCTTGGGAGTTGCCCTTGGAGCGGCCGCGGCTGCCGGTGCGGCTGGAGGAGCGGGCACACCCGACTTCAGGTTGTAGGCGTCGATGACCTGCTTGGTGATGACGGTCGAGTCGGCGGCGTAGAGCACGGGGTTCTGCTGCTGGGCGATGTCCAGCACAATCGTGTATCCCTGCTGCTGCGAATAGGCGGACAGAACGTCATAGACCTTCGAGGCCAGGCCGTTGTACATCTCCTGCATTTCCTGCTGGAAGTCGGTTGTCGCTTCCTCGGTGGAGCGGTCCAACTGCTTCTTCTTGGTGTCGATGGCGCTGGCGCGGGAAGAGCGTTCGGCATCGCTCAGCTTATCGGCCTGTGCCTGCAACTGCTTGGTCAGGTTGTCGACTTCGTCGCTCAGAACCTTGAGCTGCTGACGCTTCGGATCGTACTTCTTCTGCAGGTCGGCAAAGTCGCGCTGGCCTTCGTTGGTTTGGGCCACGGCCACCTGGAAGGCGATGACGGCAATTTTGGCGGGTCCGGCAGGCGCCGCGGCGGGGGCGGCCGGTGTCTGGGCGGCGGCGCTCAGGACAAAGCCCGAGGCCAGCGTAACAATGAGTGCAAGCGAACGCTTCATGCGAGTGTAATACTCCTTCGGAATTCCTGTGTGGCTGTTCGCGTTTCAGCGCAAACCAAGCCTGTGCCTCCTGAGAAACCTACGGTCCTTTTTGGGGGCCTCAGCACCGGCTGGTGCAAAGACAGGAAAAGGCGCGAACGGAGACGTCAGCAGGAACTAGATGGATTATAGGAGGGCCAGCTGGGAGCGTCAAACCGGCAAACCGTGAATTTCGCCGCATTCTTCGCCGTTCCCCGGCTTCCGGGTTGCTTATTGAGGCTGCCCCGCCCCGGCATGGCGACCAGATTGCCTGAGAAGAGGGTCCGCGTCAAGTGGCGACGCGGTTATTTATGAAGCAGACAACAGCCCCCAGCTCTTGCACACCACAGCAAAGGGCCGCTCATTGCGAGCGGCCCTTTGCGGCATTCCTATTGAAAGTGCGTGGTTAGAAGGTTGTTGAAACGGTCAGACGGAAGGTCTTGAGCGGCTCCCGGAGTTGATACCGTGAACCATACGCCTGCAGCGCCTCAGCATAGGTAAAGTCGCCCGCGCCACCCGGCGGGAACATGCTCCTGGTGATCAACTCCGCTGAGCAACTGCCCACCTTGCCGCCGACCAAGACGTCGTTGCAGTAGGGCTTCTCAAACAGCCGTAGCGGGTTATAGGCATAGTAGATGCGGAAGGGCGCGTTGACCACCGGTAGAACAACCGAAAGCTCACCGCCTGCAGACATGCGCGGAACGAAATTGGTGCCCGAGATGGGCCGGATATTCTCCTGGAAACCAACCTTCGTGCCTGAAATGCCGCCCTGGCAGGAACCGTTGTTGTAGACCGGGCAGCCATAAAGCTGCGCGGTCAGCGTGGAAAAGCCCTCGGGGCTCTGCTTCAACTGCCCCTTGTTCAGGGCTGTATCGATCCCAAAGTCGTCGAAGAACGAGAAGGTGACGTGGCTGGCGATCGGAATGCGGTACTCGGCATTGGTCGTCAGGGCGGTATCTCCGCCGATCGAAGCGATTCCATAGGTCGGCAGCGGCACCTGGATGCACTGGCTGACCTGCGGATTGGTCGGGTCGCGCGGAACGCAAGTGCCGTCCGGATTGTCCAGTTGGATGTTGACGCGATTCGGAACGTAGCCGTAAGGCATTGCCCCGCGAACGTCAAATCCCCTCAACTCGCCCTCGCCGCCGGAGTAGAAGCGGTTGTTGGGCGGAGCCACTTCGCCGCCAAATCCCTGCACGTAGGCCAACTGCGCTCGTATGCCCAGCACGTTGTTTCCGGTGGGCGAAATATGCAGGTAGTGCATCGGGAAGAACTGCTTGTAGGCCACCATCGGCGAGATGTAGCGCACATTGCCCCACATGCCGGCCGTCTGGAGCACCGCCGTGTATTCCTTGCCCGAACGCGGACGCTGCGGGTTGCTGATGGTGTTGTAGATATAGCTCAGCGATGCCGAGCTGTTCACGATTCCGGCCAGCGCATTCGAGCCTTGAATCCCCGACCGGAAGTTGATGGTCTGGAAGAAGGTCTGCGAAGCCGTGCTGAATGCCGTGATCGTCGACTTGCTGAGCGAATAGGTCAGGCCCACGCGCTGGAATGCGTGCCGCTTGAGCGGATAACTGACTGACATGCTCAGGCCGGTCGAGGCCTGGTTGTAGTTCTGCGTAAGCGACTTCTGCGCAGCGGTCAGGGTGGCCGTGCCCCCGGTCGCCGTCTGGTAATTTCTCGATGAGTTGAAGTCGCTCTTGTTGTTGAAGAGCTGGAAGCCGAGATTGACCGGGCGGTTGCGCACATAGGGCTGCGAGAACCCGAACGTGAACTGGCGGCTCACGTTGCCCAGGTTGCCTTGCAGGCTGAGCGTTTCTCCCAAGCCGAGAAAGTTGTTGGTCTGGTAATTCATGCCCAGGAAGGCGCCTGAAAGACCGCTGGCGCCGCCGTTCAAGGCGATCGAGTTCTTGCCCTTCTCTTTCACCTTCAGCAGCAGGTCCACCGTGCCGGCATCGCCATCCTGGTGAGCCTCTGAGTCCTGGTCCACCTTGAGCGGCTCGAAGTACTCCAACTGGTTGAGGCGCATCAGGCTGTACTCCCAAAGCTGGGAGTTGTAGACCGAACCTTCGTCGAGCATCAGTTCCCGGCGGATCACCTTGTCGCGGGTGATGGTGTTGCCTTGGAACTCGATACGCGAAACATAAAACGGCTTGCCCTCGTCGATGTCGATTACCAGCGAAACGGTCTTCTTCTGTTCGTCGAAACTCCACCGCGGGAAGGAGCCCAGGTTGATGTAACCCAACTGCCCATAGACTTTCTTCAGGCTTTCCTGGCCCTTCTGGATCGGCGTGGCGCTGAACCAGTCGCCGTCCTTTATGGCAAAGAGGGCGCGCAGAGCCCTGATGTTGTTTACCGCCTTGTTGCCCGTGAAAGTGATGGTGCCCAGCCGGTAGCGCTCGCCTTCCTCAATGGGCATCAGAATGTCGATGCGCTTGCCCTTCTTGGGGCGGAAGGTGAAAAAGTTCAGTCCGCCCTCGTCGCGGATCTGCGTCTTGGGCTCCTCGATGGCGGCGTTGTAGTAGCCCTTGTCGCGATAGGCAAAGCGCACCCTCTCAGTGTCTTCCTCGAGCTTCGAGGCGTCGAAGGTCTGGGCAAAAAGATTCTCGAAGATGATCGAATGCGGAATGCCGATAGGCTTCAGATTCTTCATCGAGCGCCGCAGAACCAGCCCGCCCAAGTGCGTGTTGCCGGTGAACCTGATATCGCCCACCTTCACCGTGGGGCCTTCCTTGATGTTGAAGTTCACCTGCACCGAGGCCGGAGGAATCGTTTTGATGTCGGGCTTGACGATGGCGAACTGGTGCCCATGCTCCGACAGAATGTCCTTGAGCACGGTCACGGCGCGCATCACCTTGGTGGCGTCGTACTGGCTCTCCACCGAGATGCCGACCTTTTCTTTCTTGAAGCGGTCCAGCACGTCCGACTGCGAAACCGCGTTCAGCCCCTTGTAGTTGATCTCGCGGATGGTCGGCTTCTCCCGGACAATGATGTTCAGGATGATGCCCTTCTCCGAGTCCTCGCGCTCGATGCGCAGATCCTCAAAGTACCCGGTGTTCCACAGGGAATTGAAGTCGCGCTCGATCGAGATCGGGTCGTAAGCGTCGCCCGCGTGGGTAAAGAGCCGCGCCAGCACGGTCTCTTTGGGAATCCGCCGGTTGCCGATGACACGGATCGAATCGATCGTCTGCGACTGCTGGGCCAGGGCCGTGCCGGCGGCAAACAAGAGCGCCAGCAACAACATCATGCCCGCCAGACAGCTCATGCTTGGCCTGCGGCTCGCGGTCCGAAGGGCGCGGGAGATGCAAGTGTGCTTTATCTTCACCGGGCTGGAGCCCTGCGCTGAGCACAAGTACTGGTGCGGTCCATAGTTCGCCTTCAGGTTCGGCTTCACGGGAAGAATATCGACACCCTCACTGCTGAAAATCTGATGCTGCCTCGAGGAAAGACTGATTATATTGGACCACGGCCACCCTGCCCAAACCGCCGGGCCGGCCTTCGGCTCCTAAACCGTATCTTTCCCAGAAATTCCCACCGCGTTTGGCCCCTGCGGACTCGGGCTGGCCCCCACTGCCACACGGCTATTCAACCCAAGACATTTGGGGCCCAAACCACAGTCTACCGGATGCGGATGGGTTGGGGAGGCTCAAGCATCCCCCGCTCTGCTCGCGGCATCCCTCTTAGACGCAGACAGACCCCACAACGCATCCTCTCTGCCCGAGGTTTCCCGTTGATTGCTGACTCTCAAGACTCGATTTATGAATTTTCGGCCCACCGGCTCGACGCCAGTCCGGACGGGGCCGCCACCAGCCTGGCTGCCTTCCGGGGCCGGGTTCTGCTGATTGTGAATACCGCCAGCCGATGCGGTTTCACCCCGCAATACGCGGGTCTGGAAGAGCTCTATCGCGCCTTCAAGGATCGTGGCTTTGCGGTGCTGGGCTTCCCTTGCAACCAGTTCGGAGCCCAGGAACCGGGGTCGGCAGCCCAGATTGGCTCGTTCTGCGAAAGAAATTTTGGCGTGACCTTTCCCCTCTTCGCAAAAATCGACGTCAACGGCCCCCATGCCCACCCCATCTACCGCTTCCTCAAGCGGCAAAGGCCCGGAATCTTCGGCACCGAACGCATCAAGTGGAATTTCACCAAGTTTCTCGTCGACCAGAATGGGAAAGTTGTTGTCCGCTACGCTCCCGGAACCAAGCCCAAAAAGCTTGAAGCAGCCATCAATGCGCTACTTCGCAGCCAATAGCAACGGGCGGCAGCAAAATTCAGTGTTGCAGCCCGCTTTGAATCGCGCGGCGTTACGTGCGGCGAACAGGCTCATGATTTTGGAAGGGCGCGCCTTTCGCGGAATTCGCCCGCAATTCGCGCCTTTCTCCGCATCCCGCTTGGCCCCTGAGGTATGCTTTTCCTTGTCTGGTTTTTTTGCGAGCCGCCTTTTCACGTAACCCAGCAGGCTTCCTGAAAGAACTCGACTGCCTGGAGGCTTCGGATGCGCCAAAATCTTCCCATGATCCTGATCCGGGTGATGGTGGGCGTGGTGTTCCTGACCGAAGGCATACTCAAGTTCGTACTCCCCGGTGAGCTGGGCGTGGGACGCTTCGCGGCCATCGGTCTGCCCTTTCCGCATCTGCTGGCGCAGTTGGTCGGCGGTGTTGAGATCGTCGGCGGAGCCGCCATCCTCCTGGGCTTATACGCCGGCGATGCGGCGCTGCTGTTGCTCGTAGTCATTCTTACCGCGCTCGTGACCACCAAGCTGCCGATCCTGCTCGGCCACCCTCTGGGTCCGTTTGCGTTGGCAAAAGCGCCCCACTACGGCTGGCTGGGCTTTCTGCACGAAGCGCGAACCGACCTGTGCATGGTCTTCAGCTCGCTGGCCGTGCTCATTGACTCCGGCCTGCTCATTGGGCGCAGAAGGCACTGGTACCAATCTTCCAAAGAGCGCTAGTGTCCTGAGTCGTTAATTCGTTCAACATATTTTGTCATCCTGAACATCAATAAACGGCTGTCATCCTGAGTGAGCGCAGCGAGTCGAAGGATCTGCGTTTGGCGTCGCTGATTTCTTCAAAGAACTTCTGACTCGGGACACTAGAGCGGCTGCCCCACAGCCGCAATGGTCCCGCTCCCCACAATTCGCGTTTTATATCCTCGGAATCACCGGGAAGAATCTCCCCGCGCGATTTTTCGCGCCCAAATTCACTAGATATTTAAATGAAGAGTTTCAATCTTGCTATCGCCACGATGTAAGTGATTGAAAATACAATGATAAAAATAAAATGTTGACAAGTGTTTTGTTTCGTCTTATTATAGTGATGGGTACTTTCACTCCCCAGGAGGTGCATCATGCGAC
>Ga0224555_1001944_pt1 | contig 26026 bp, 19 predicted proteins | sample 714S23034metaG_FD_180687 | JGI IMG/M metagenome (GOLD analysis project Ga0224555, IMG submission 180687) | Peat soil microbial communities from Stordalen Mire, Sweden - 717 S2 30-34 | ecosystem: Environmental > Terrestrial > Soil > Wetlands > Peat | place: Sweden: Norrbotten County, Stordalen...
CAACGGCGGTTCGAGCATCTTGCGAAAATCCAGAAGCTCGCTGACCAGTTCCTGCCGGCGCTTTAGCGCGTTGGCAAAAGGATTGACCAATGACTCGGCCGATAGTTCGCGAACGATGGTCCCAGCACCTTGACGCGGTTCAACCAAGCCCGTCAGTTCCAGACTGCGAATCGCGTCCCGAATGGAACTGCGGCTCACCTGAAGCATCTCTGCCAGTTCGCGTTCCGAGGGCAGTTTATCGCCGGGTTGCAGTTTCTCCAGAATCAGACGCTCGATCTGCTTGGCGACTTCTTCGTAGACCTTGTTCCTTCGAACAACTTCGAAGTCGGATTTGACCGGTGTGGCCATAGGCAAGTGGTCCGATAAGTGGACCAGCGACGAAGAGAGTATACCCTCGTTGTCAAGTCCCCTGCAAATATTTTTGCTGGGCGATGAAAAAAGGCGGTGGAAGCGGCTGCTGCTCGCTCATTTTGGGTGCTGCCCAGCTGCACACTCCGCCAGTAGCTTCGTGCAGCTGTACACGGTTCGCGTGTGAGACATGGGAAGACCCACACGCTCGCCCAGCTCCACGACCGCGCCCACGAGCGCTTCCAGTTCCATCGGCCGGCCCGCTTCGAGATCTTGCAGCATCGAGGTTTTGTGCTCCCCAACTTTTTCCGCGCCGGCAATTCGCTGCTCGATGGAAACCGGCAAGTCCATACCCAACTTGTGAGAGACCCCTTCCACCTCCTGCATGATGTGCCGGATCACCGCGCAAACTCCCGGATCGCGCACCATCTGCACTAGCGTGGCGCGGGTCAGGGCGCTGACCGGATTCAAGGAAGCGTTGCCCAAAACCTTTACCCAAATCTCGTGCCGGATACGAGTCGTGACCGGGCACCGCAAACCGGAGGCGATGAGCGCCTCGGCAATGCGGCGGCAGCGATCGGAGCGCGATCCGTCCGGTTCGCCGAGAGAAATGCGATTGCCCTCGATGTGTTGAATCACGCCGGGTGAGGGAATCTCGGTCGAAAAATAAACGATGGACCCGACCACCCGATGCGCTTCGATGGCCGAGGAAATCACGCCGCCGGGATCGACGCGCTCCAGGCGCAATCCTTCCCATTCGCCGCCGAAACCCTGGAAGTACCACCAGGGGATTCCATTCTGCGTGCTGACCACCGTGGTCTCTGGCCCCAGCACCGGCTTCAAGTGCGGAGCAAGTTGCGGCAGGCCGTGCGCCTTCACTCCAAGAAAGACCACGTCCACCGGTCCCACTGCTTCGAGGGAACTGGCGATGGTGGGCCGCGCCACGAAATCTCCCTCGGGACTTTTCACCTGCACGCCGTGCTCCTGCATGGCGCGAAGATGCGGCCCGCGCGCGAAGAGCGTGACCTCGAACCCGGCCTGCGCCATGCGCGCGCCGATGTAAGCTCCGATGGCGCCCGCGCCTGCGATCAGGAATCTCATTGTTGATTATCCATGCTGGTCATCCGTGAGCGCGGCGGCGACGGCGCGCCGGCGAATTTTTCCAGTCGCGGTGGTGGGAATACTTTGTACGAGATAAATCTTCTTCGGACATTTATATTCTGCCAGCAAGTCGCGGCAGTGCTTGATAAGTGCGGCTTCGGTGGTGCCATGGGGTTCATGCAAGACCACGGCGGCAGCCACTTCTTCACCCAGGGTGGGATGCACACAGCCAAACGTAACCGCCGCCGCGACGGCAGGATGCCGCAGCAGGACCTCATCGACTTCGTGCGGCGCGATGTTCTCACCGCCGCGGATGATGATGTCTTTGATCCGGCCCGTCAGATGCAAATAGCAGTCTTCGTCGAGCAAGCCTTCGTCGCCGGTACGAAACCATCCATTCACAAAAGCGCGAGCGTTGGCCTCCGGATTATTTGCATATCCGCGAAACACGTTGGCTCCCTGAATGGCGACTTCGCCGCGCTGGTTATTGCCGAGGTGATTGCCGTCCTTGTCCATGATGCTGATGCGCAGCCCGGCGCCCACACCCACGGAACCTGGCTTCCGATGGCGCGGGGGTAAAGGATTCGAGGTCATCTGGTGGGCAGCTTCCGTCATCCCGTAGGCTTCGACGAAGGGCACGCCGAACAGCCCCTCGATCTTGTGAATGAGTTCTGGCGACAAGGGCGCGCTGCAGGAGCGGATGAAGCGCAGAGAGGCAGCCTCCGCGGGTTTGTGGTGAGTACGGGCCACCAGAAGCTGATGCATCGTGGGCACTCCCGAATACCAGGTCACGCGATGTTCTCGAACCGTCCGCCAGAAAGAAAGCGCGTTGAATTTGGTCGGAACAACTACGGTCCCGCCGGAAAGCAGAGTTGCCATGGTGGAGGCAATCAAACCATGAACGTGGAACAGCGGCATGATGCACAGCGAAACATCTTCCTCGGAAAGGGCATAGGTGTTCGCGATATTCGCCGACGAGACCGCGAGGTTGAAATGCCGCAAGGGAACGCGTTTCGGCCGCCCCGTGCTTCCGCTGGTGTGCAGGACCAGGGCAATGTCGTCACCGGTGGGCTCGGTTGCCGAAACTCCCGTGGGAGCACCCACCAGGTGAACATCGCCCTGGTCGCTCATTCCGACCGAGAAGACTGGGATCTTGCGGTCGGCGGCTGCGCTGCGCACGAATTCCGCGCCTACCAGGGGGCAGAGCAAAATGCGGGCATTGGTGTCCCCGAGAAAAAAAAGAAACTCCTCATAGGGATACGCCGGGTTCAAAGGGGCTGCGGTTCCGGCGATGGAGGCCGCGAGAAAGCTGACCATCGCCGGCAATCCATTGGGCAAAGCGATAGCCACCGCATCGCCACGCCGAATGCCGGCAGACGCCAAGGCGTTTGCCATGGCCAGGACCTGCTGCCGGAGCGAATCGTAGGTGACACGAATGCCAAGCTCGGGGACGATCACGGCCGTGTGACTGTCCGCGAAATGTAAAACGTCAAGAAGTGTGTCGACCGACTTCAGGGTCATGGGTTGCCGCCTTTGGCACGGACCATAAATTCACAATCCAACCTTGCGCCGCATGTTTCCGAAACATGAGACCTGTACCGTGACCGCATAATTTGTACTGCTTCACCGCTGAGAGTAGCGCCGCCGTCCCGGCGGGCGTCGTCGCCCGCCGCGCCGAGGGCGAGACGCCCTCGAGACAGCCGGCAAGATGCCGGCGCCACTCGTTTTCCGCGCCGTAACCTTCATGCGGTCACGGTACTAGATCGAATAGCCCTCGGCGTTCAGCGCCTTGCTAAACTCTTTCAGGAAAAACTGCACGTTATCTTCGGTGGCCAACGGTCCCATGACGCCAATGCGGAAGACTTTGCCCGCGAGCGGTCCGAAACCACCGGCGATTTCAATGCCTGCTTCGTCCAATAGGCGTCGGCGCACTTTCGCCTCGTCAACCCCTTTTGGAACGCACACCGTGTTCAGAGTCGCAATGCGGTGCTCTGCGGGAACGTGCATGCGCAGACCCATCGCCTCTACGCCCTTGACAAAAAGCCCATGGCAACGGCGATGCCGCTGCCAGCGGTTCTCAATTCCTTCCTCGGCGATGACCAGCAGCGCCTCGCGCAAGGCGTAGAACATGGAAATCGGCGCCGTGTGATGATAGCGGTGCGACACGGTGGAGTAGTCGTAAATCAGCTTGAGATCAAAATACCAGCTGCGGACTGGAGAAGTGCGAGCGCGCAGCCAGTCCATGGCCCGTGGCGAAATCGCCATCGGAGACAAGCCCGGCGGACAGCTCAGCCCTTTTTGCGTGCAACTGTAGGCGACGTCGATGCCGGTCTGGTCGAACTCCACCGGCACTCCACCAAGCGACGTGACGCAATCCGCGATCGCCAGCGCGCCCGCATCGTGAGCGGCGGCACAGATGGCTTGGCCCGATTGCAACGCTCCCGTCGATGTCTCGGCGTGAACATAAGCCACGACCTGGGGCTTCTCGCGACGGATGAAATCTCTCGCTTCATCATCGGTGAAGGTCTCGCCCCAAGGCTTTTCAAAGCGGACGACGTTGGCGCCGTTGCGCTTCGCCATCTCCGTAAGCCGATCGGAGAAATATCCATTGGCGAACACCGCGAGCTTGGCTCCGGGCTCCACGAAGTTAGTAACGGCAGCTTCCATGCCCGCGCTGCCAGTGCCGGAAATCACCAGCGTGGCGCTGTCGTTGGAGCCAGAGCCAGTTTCGGAGCCGGTGCCGGAGCCGGTGCCGAAAGCCATTTTCAGCAACTGCTGGACGTCTCCCATCACCTTGATGAAGTAGGGGTCGAGATGCCCGACAATAGGCTTCGACAACGCCTCGTAGACTCGCGGGTGAACCATGGTGGGTCCAGGCCCGAACAGAAAGCGGCGAGGGGGTTGCAGGGCAGGGAAATGAAGTACGGGATTTGACTGTTCCAGGGCGCTCATGAGTCCTCGTTTTCCTTCAGAGATAGTTAGATTTTACGGCACGGAGCGGACAATCTCCACAACCCACCCCGAAATGCGACGTTCATTCGGAACCAGCATCCGGGACCAGGCGTTAGCGTACCGTGACAAAGAAGTACGCGGTCATGGCGACGCCCACGCCGATCACAACGCCCCGCACCTTGCGGGGGTCTGCCTTTTGCGCGTAATGCGCACCGAACCAGCCTCCGGCGAGAGAGCCTGCGATCATCACCGCACACTGCGGCCACAACACGGCGTGAGCCACGATAAAGGTGACCACCGCAGCCGCGTTAATGGCGACGGCCAGCAGCGTCCTGATCGCGCCCATGGCAAGAATGTCACACATTCCCATCATCGCGAGCATTCCCAGCGTCATGAACCCGATGCCAGCGCCAAAGTATCCGCCATAGACTGCGACCAGCAACTCCGCGATCGAACCCGCCACAATCGCCTGCCATGACATGTCCCACAGACCGTCATCGTCATCGTCAATGCCATTGCCAGGGACCGAGTTCTTGCCGACAACGGTGCGGATTGAATTGCCGAAGGCGAACAGCAAAGTGCCTGCGAGCAGCAGCCAGGGGACGAGGCGCAGAAAAGTATGCTGCGGAGTTTTAATCAACAGCAGCGCTCCCGCCCAGCCTCCGGCAACGCTGGTGACCAGCAAAGGCGCCATTACGCGGAGCGGTGCGTTCAGCCGTTTTAGGTAAGCGACGGTGCTGGCCGCCAACCCGGGCCATAGCGCGACCGTGTTGGTCGCATTGGCTTCCACGGGTGGGATTCGCAGGAACAACAGCGCCGGAAAGGAGACGAAACTGCCGCCGCCAGCCAACGCGTTCAGCGCGCCAGCGATTCCGGCCGCGAAGAGCAAGAAGATGGCCTGACCGAAGTGTAAGCCCATAGGTGCAGAAGAACTGGGATCCGAAAAGAATCCCGAGACAAAAGCTTAAGCCGAACCCACTTGTGTGGCACAATCTTACGTTGCGCCATCTTACGTTGCACCATCTTACTTATGCAGCACCATGAGGTTGAAGCTCTAGCGCGTGAACTGCTGTCCGCTTATGAGGCGGGAGAGATGGTTGCGATCCCTCCCTCGCAGCGGCCTGGATTCGATCTCAACACGGCTTATGCGGTTGAAGCAGCCCTCAAGCAGCTTCGCGAGGCTGGTGGACACAGAGCCGTTGGCCGTAAGGTTGGTTATGCCAATAAGGCCATGTGGCGTGTGCTCAAGCTTGAAACTCTGGTTTGGGCCCACATGTACGACAACACGGTACATTACAGTGACCGCAACTCCGCTACGCTGACGCTCGCGCATCCCCGTTCGCTGAAGGTCGAACCTGAGATTGTTTTCGGTTTGAAACAACCGATCATGGGAGAAACCCCTGATGCCAGTGCTGCGCTTGCATCCACAGATTGGCTGGCGGTGGGATTCGAAATCATCGATTGTCCCTTTCCGGGATGGCAGTTTCAGCCCAGTGATTTTGTGGCATCGTTTGGACTTCATGCCGCACTCGTGATCGGAGAACGCGTGCCTGTGCGGCCCGATGGCATCGCCGCGCTGGTGGAGGAGTTGCCGCGATTTAAGGTGCGCATGTCATGCTCTAACGAATCAAGCTCTAACGAATCAAAGAACGGAGAGTTTGTGGAAGAAGGATCTGGCCGGAACTGCTTGCGAAGTCCCGCCTTGTGTCTGGCGGAACTCAGCGCCGCCATCGTGCGGCGATTCCCAACCGAACCATTGCGCGCTGGGGAAATCGTCAGTTCTGGAACGCTCACTTCCGGACATCGGACCGACAGAGGCGATCTGTGGACAGTTGAGGTCGAAGGACTGTCGCTGCCGCCGCTGACACTGCGCCTGACTTGATCTCGCGTGCTGAGTCAGAAATTCGCCGACTAACTCGGTTTATTTCTGGGACGCAACACTAGAGCGTGTTTCATAAATCGGTTCTGGGTAGGGCACGGCTTCGGCCGTGCCGATTAGGACCTTTAGAAATGCGGGCTTTAGCCCCTGAGGGGCGCGCTTTCTAAGCTGAAGGGCGTTTATGAAACACACTCTCCGCCCAGCGAATCAGGTGAGTTCAGTATCACCGACGCTAAAATCTGATCTTTCCGCTCTTCTTCCAGTCCGCGGCAAATCGGCCGTCTTACACGGAGTACGAGACATCGTCACTTGCAGCGCCTGGGTTTGCCGAATCTCGAGCCGTGCCTTCCGTCGTGGACGCGGCGTCGGCTGACTTGCTGCCACGTCGCATGGCGACGATGCCAGTGCGCACCATTTCCAATATTCCATAAGGACGCAGCAATTCGAGCAGTCCGTCGATCTTGTCTTCTGCGCCTGTGATTTCGATGGTCAATGATTCGGGAGCGACATCGACCACCCGCCCGCGAAACACGTTGGCGAGTTCCAGCACGTGGGAGCGCGCTTCGTGAGCAGCCGCCACCCGGATCATGGCCAGGTCCCGTACGATTGCCGGTTGATTAGTGATGTTCTCGACCAGCAACACGTTCACCAGTTTGTAGAGATTCGCTTCGATGCGGCGGGCCTGGTCGCGGTCGGCGTCGACGGTAATGGTCATGCGCGACACCTCTGGTTTCTCAGTCCGCCCCACTGTGAGCGAATCGATATTGAAGGCGCGGCGGCGAAACAGTAAAGCCACGCGAGTGAGCACACCCGGTTTATTTTCGACGTACACCATGAAGGTATTCAGCATAATTTTATTGAATCATTTAGCCATTGAAGCATTGAGGTATTGAATCATTGGTTTTCAATGTCTCAATGACTCAATGCCTCAATGAATCTATTCGTCCTCGGCAGTCTCGACAATCGGGCTCGGCCGCCGGATCATGTCATGCAGTGCAGCGCCGGCCGCAACCATCGGATAGACAGTGTCTTCCTGTTCAACCTTGAAGTTGATCAGCACCGGCCCCTCGTGCTGGCGCGCCGATTCGACCGCGGGCACGACCTCGGAGCGCTCCGAGACGGTCATGCTCCGGATGCCGTAAGCCTCGGCTAACTTTGCGAAATCCGGATTGAGCAAAGGCGTGGCCGCGTAGTTGCGTTCGTAGAAAAATTCCTGCCACTGCCGCACCATGCCCAGAAATCCGTTGTTGATGATGGCGATATGGATCTTCAGATTTTCCTGCACAATCGTCGCCAGTTCGCACATGGTCATCTGGAATCCGCCATCGCCAACGATCACCCAAACCTCGGCCTCCGGGCAGGCGACTTTCGCGCCGATGGCGGCGGGCAGCGCGAAACCCATCGTGCCCAATCCGCCCGAAGTAATCAGCGAGCGCGGATGCTCATGCTTGTAATACTGCGCCTCCCACATCTGGTGCTGGCCGACGTCGGTTACGACGATGGCGTTGCCGTCGCGCGTCTGCCGCCACAAATCGTTGATGACGTGGGCGGCATAGAGATGGCCGCTGTCGGGCAGGTTCTGGATGTCGCGCACCGCCGAATCACCCTTCAGTCGGTCGATCGAATCCAGCCAGTCGCTACGATCAATGGATTCGATGTGCGGCAATAATTCCAGCAAAACTTCGCGCAAATCGCCCACCAGCGGAACATCGACCTTGACGTTCTTGTTGATCTCCGCCGGATCGATCTCAATATGGATCTTCTTGGCATTGGGCGCGTAATTTTTTAGGTTGCCAGTGACGCGGTCGTCGAAGCGCATGCCAAAGGCCAGCAGCAGGTCGGCTTCCTGGATCATGTGGTTCACCCAGGCTTCCCCGTGCATGCCCATCATGCCGAGATTAAGCGGGTGCGATGCCGGGAACGCGCCCAGGCCGAGCAGCGTCAGCGCGACCGGAATGCCGGCGCGCTCGGCAAAATCGCGCACCTCGCGCATGGCTCCGGAAATGATGATGCCGTGGCCCGCGAGGATCACCGGCCGCTTCGAATTGTGGATCAACTCCAGCGCCTGCGCATACTCCTGCGGAGCGGGCGACAAGTCGGGCCGGTAACCCGGCAGTTGCGGCTTAGCCGCTTCCCAGTCGAACTCGCACGTACCCTGCTGCGCATCTTTGGTGATATCGACCAAAACCGGCCCGGGACGGCCCGAACGCGCCACGTAGAAAGCCTCCCGAATCGTGCGCGCCACTTCGTTCGCGTGCGTCACCAAATAGTTGTGCTTGGTGATCGGCAGGGTCACGCCGGTGATGTCGGTTTCCTGAAACGCGTCCGACCCGATCAGTTTGCTGCCAACCTGCCCCGTGATGCAGACGATCGGTATGGAATCGAGCATGGCGGTGGCGATTCCGGTAACCATGTTTGTGGCTCCCGGCCCCGAGGTTGCGACCGCAACTCCCACCTCTCCACTGGCGCGCGCGTAGCCGTCGGCCATGTGGGTTGCGCCCTGTTCGTGGCGCACCAGTACGTGATGGATCTTGCTGTGCTTCAGCGCGTCATAGGCAGGCAGAATGGCGCCACCGGGATAGCCAAAAACGTGCTTCACGCCTTCCCGTTCCAGACATTCCCAAAGAATGCTGGCACCCGTCATTGTCGTCTTGTTCTTGCTCACGCTTGGCGTCGCGTTCTGATCCGTCATGAGACCTCCTTGCGATGCTGCAAATGCCGCTGCTCCAATCCGATGGTCCAAATGTCGATGTCCCTCGAAAAAACAAAACCCACCTTGCCAGCGCTTCTGGCGGGTGGGATTCGGGAGCACTTACGATTTCTAGTTTATCAGCTCACCCTTTCCCCCGCACCGCACCGGACAGACATACTCGTACTCCGGGGATTTTAAAGGTAAGTCGCAAAAGACTCCATTCCTTCGTCACGGTTGCACCAAAGAGTAGACGCGATAGTACCCGACCGACCGTCCGGTTGCAAGCGGAAAGTCAGAGTGGTCATGAGTCAATTTCCGGGTGGGTCGCAATCCGGGCGCGATCCCGAGAGGCGCACGGCGCAACACGTGCTCGGACTGATACTACCTGACCCGTTCGGAATGGTCGGCGCAAACGTGGGACACAAACTCTTTGTCGCGCAGCAACTCGAAGTTGCGCATCATTTCATCGAAAGTTGTGCCGGTGGGCTTTCCAGAACTTTTGAACCGCCAGCCACATTCTGAGCAACCAAAGCCCCGAAAACGGTCTTGCTCAATCCATACCAGCCTCCGGCTCATGGCTGCCTCTGTCGCTGCACCCCAACGAGCAGATGGTCGCTCTCCGGGAGCGAAACGTTCTGGCTCGCCATTAACGGCTCCTTTCGCAGCGACGCGCTGCTTGATTGCAGCAGAAAATCCTCACCCACTCTGGGCGTGGCGGAACATTCGTAAAAGAAGAGGAAGTTTACATGCGCCAATTTGGATGGTCTGTCGGGCATCCTACATACATGGAAAAGTCTGATTCGTGCGCACGCCCAATTTCGGGGCCCTCGTTTGAAGTGTGCGAATCGCTTAAGCGTTGGTCACGTTTTGTGCGTCGCGATGCCTGCGCGTAGCAGCGGTAAAGCCAACGTAGGATGCCCTACAGAAGCGTTGCGTTTGGGCAATGTATAATTTCGCCGAGTAGTGCGAATGAGCAGAATTTCTGTTTCGCACACCATGACGGGTGAGTTCATCCTCGCATCCGGGAGGCTTTTCGGTTCTGGGTTGTGGCGAACAAGGGCCTCCAAGTCGTGCAGTCTGGCGAGCGGACGAATGCCGCAGGAAAGCCAGTCAGCAACAAAATACTATTGTCGATCTCTGATCGCGACTATAGCTCACTTCGTCCTCATCTGGAGCACGTCAGCTTGCCCAATCATCTGGTCATTCACGAGGCCGGTGGAAAGCTGGAGTTTGCCTATTTCCCGAATCGAGGTTTGATTTCTCTTGTCGTCGTAATGAAAAATGGAAAAACGGCCGAAGCTGGCATAGTTGGCAATGAGGGCTTTACAGGAACACTGGCCGCTGTCGGCCTGAGCAGGAGCACGCTGCAAGCGGTGATACAAATCACCGGGGATGGATCTCGGGTAGAGGTCGGAGCTTTGCAAAACACTTTGGAATCCGCTCCGCACCTGCAATTGATCTTGAGCCGTTATGCCGCAATTCGGGGTATGCAGGTTGCACAAACAGCCGCCTGTAATCGCCTCCACGGTATTGAGCAGCGATTGGCGCGATGGTTATTAATGACTCAGGATAGAGTGGGTTCAGCGTCGCTGCCCATCACCCATGATTTTCTCGCAACCATGCTAGGGACAGATAGACCTACCGTGAGCTTGGCAGCTCGCGTTCTGCAGAAGAAGAAGCTCATCGAGTACATCCGTGGCGCAGTGAAGATCGTGAACCGCAAGGCGCTTGAAAGGTCCGCCTGCGAATGCTACGCGGTTATCCGGCAGTACGATGGCGAGCTTGGCTTGAAATAAGCCGGCAAGCCTCCCCTGTTTCCATCGCCCGCCGATCGCCCATAGAAACGATTGCGCGCCTCCTCGGAATCAGAGTTCCCCTATAACCCCGGCCCCTCCGGATACGTCGGCAAATCTGGTGGCCGCGCCGGCAGTTTCTTTGGATTGGCCTTGATCTGCTCCACCAGCATCTCGACCGCCTTTTCCAGTTGTGGGTCTTGTCCCTTCAAAACTAAGTCCGGTGGATTGTCCACCACCACATCGGGCTGCACGCCCCGATTCTCGATCAGCCACTTGCTGTCGAGGCTGGACAGGGAGAATTCCGGGCGCGTGATGTAGCCGCCATCCATAAGCGGCATTTCCCCGCGAATGCCGCGCACTCCGCCCCAGGTCCGCTCGCCGATCAGTGGTCCCAGCTTGTACTGTTTGAAGAAGTAACTGAAGAAGTCTCCATCGGACGCGGCGTAGTGATTGGTCACGCACGCCATGTATCCGTAGAAGACGTTTTGCGGAATCGTCCCCGATTCCCAGTTGCGAGCCGGGCTCATGGCCGCCAGCACCCGCCGCAAGCGCGCAAAAATGAGCTCGTCCACAAACCCGCCGCCGTTGTAGCGGACATCGAAGATAATGCCTTCCTTGCGAATCTGCGGGAAGTATTGCTTGACGAACTGATTGAGACCTTCATCGCCCATGTTGGGCAGGTAGACATAGCCGATGCGGCCGCCGCTGGCTGCGTCCACCTTCTTGCGGTTGCTCTCGATCATGTTCAACTCGCGCAAGTTGTATTCGTCGCCAATCGGCTTCACCACCACCTTGCGCGCGCCGTCCGCCGCGGGTTTCGAGTTGACGGTAAGCGTGACCACCTCATTGGCCGTGTTCACCAGCAATTCGTCAGGTGTCTGCGGAGCGCGCAGCGCGCGCCCGTTGATCGCTAGCAGGTAATCGCCTTCTTTGATGTTGACGCCCGGCTCTGTCAATGGGGAGCGCGTGTGCGCGTCCCAGTTTTCGCCGGAGAAGATTTTCTTGATTCGGTAAATGCCGCTGGCAGCATCAGCTTCATAGTCCGCGCCCAGCAAGCCGACGTTCACCGGGTGCAGGTCCGGAAAATCGCCACCGCCCACATAAGTATGCGAATTCGATAACTCCCCAATCATCTCGCCCATGATGTAAGTCAGCGAATAGCGATCGGCCACGTAGGAAAGTAACTGAGCGTATTGGTCTTTGATCTTCTGCCAATCCACTCCATTCATCGAGGGCTCAAAGAAGTAATCGCGTTCCTGCCGCCAGACTTCGTTGAAAATTTCCTTCCATTCCTGCGGAGGATCGACTTCAACCCGCACGCCGTCCAGTTTGAGCGCGCCATCCCCAACCTTGTGGGGCGCGTCCGGTGGCTTGGCATCGATAATCCCAATCGGGCCGTCGCCATCGGCGCGGTACAACAGCTTCGAACCGTCATGGGAAAGTGCGAAACGATCCGCGCCGTCCAACAGCACTTTGTCTTTGCGTTCTTTCAGATCGTAGGCATGAATCGCCGGATTTTCTCCCGCGAGCGGTCCCGACAAACCCCGAATCGGTGATGTCGAGTAGTAGATCGCGTCCTTGGAAGCGTCGAAGCTGCGGATCACCGCCGGTGGAACAGCCAGCGCAACGATCCGGTCCTGGATTCCATCCAGATCGATCCTGAAGACTTTCGGAGGCTCCTTGGTCTCGGTTTGCGCGGCTTTCTCTTCCGTCGCGGGCTTCTCTTCCTTCTTGTTTGGCGTTTGTTTTTGGTTCTTCTTATTCGTCTCCGGTACTGCCGAGGCCGCCGCCGGCTCTTCGCTCTTCACCTTCACCTCGTCGCTCAAGGCCGGAAAAGGTGAAGGCTCGTCTGCCGTCAACGTGACCACGTAAACGCGCGTCGTTTTCGGATTCGCAAACTCAAAATCGATGTTACCCAGCACTTCGTTGTAGTCGCGGTCGGAAAGGAAGTATAAGTATCGCTTGTCAGGATCGAACAGCGCGCCGTAACTATTGTTGAGAGTTGAAGTCACGGCGGTAATCTTGCGGTCGGCTAGCCCGTACAGATACACCACCGAATAGCCGGACTCTAAATTCTTATCGTAAGCCAGCCACTTACTATCTGGGGACCAGTTATAATTCTGAATCTCTCCGTACTTGCCACGGTCCACTTCGACGGGCTTCTTCTCTTTGACGTCGACATACCAGAGTTTCAAATCCTTGTCGGCCCAGGCAATCTTCGTGCTGTCCGGCGACCACGCTGGCTGGAACATGAAACCCTTGTGTCCGCTCGTGATCTGCTCTTCGGCGGCCAGTCCGTCTTGCGGAGCAATGTAAATCTCATCCTCTCCGGTGCGGTCGGAAACGTAGGCGATCCATTGCCCATTCGGCGACCACGCCACATGTTGCTCGCGAACCCCGGGAGAATGCGTCAGATTGCGGATGCTTCCATCCTTCGCCGGAATGGTGAAGACTTCTCCGCGCGCCGCCAGCACGGCTCGCTTGCCGTCGGGCGCGATGTCGAAGTCGGTGATTTGCCGGCTCGCGCTTTCCCAGTGCTTCATGGCCTGGTCGCGCTCGCCGCTCACATAGATGGTCAGTTTTTTCGGCTGCCGGGTCTGCAGGTCGAAGCTATACAAGTAACCGCCATTTTCAAAAATAATCGCGTCGGGACCAAGGCTCGGCCACATGACGTCGAATTGGTCGAACTTAGTAAGTTGCTCGACCTGCTTGCTGCCCTGGTCGTAACTGTAGAGATTAAGCCGGTGTTCGGGGCCGCGATCGGAAGTGAAATAAATCGTGTTCCCGTGCCACATCGGAAACGTGTCGGTGTAATCCGTGTGCGGGACGACCTGATCAACGACATTATTCTTGATGTCGTAGATGGTGATGTCCTGCGCTAAGCCGCCGGTGTATCGTTTCCACTGCCGGAAATTGCGGAAAATCCGATTGTAAGCGACCTTTGTGCCGTCGGCTGAAAACGAAAGCAGGCCGCCTTCGTCCATGGGCATAGGTTGAGGCAGTCCACCGTCGATGCTCACCGTGAATGGGCGCTTGGTCCAGCCATTGGAAGCGTCGCGGCGCGAAAGGAAGACGATGCTCTTACTATCCGGCGTCCAGCCGATCACTTGGTTGAGTATCCCCATGCGATCGGTGAGCTGCTGCGCCTGTCCCTGGTAGAAGGTCAACTGCTTCGGTTGACCGCCCTCGGACGGCATGAGATAGACGTTAAAGTTGCCATCGTATTGGCCAGTGAATGCCAGCCACTTTCCATCCGGCGAAAACTTTGGAAACAGTTCCCGCCCCGGATGCGAAGTAATGCGGCGGGCCGTGCCTCCAGAGCTTGACGCCACCCAGAGATCGCCACCGTACATGAATGCAATTTGGTCTTTATAGATGTCGGGGAAACGCAGCAAGCGTCCTTCTTGCGCCTCTTGCGCCGCGGTCAGGCAGGCACTACCGATGACACAGCCGACGACGATGAACGCGAAAAAACTTCGGATAGAAATCATAAGAGACCCTCTTGAGAGATTTCGTGCGGAATAATCAGCAGAAAGGAAACCATTTGGACGAGCGATTGTAACAGCTTTGCACGCTGCCGCTTCGACCACTAAATGTGTTTCACGGGCTCTCCGTGTTAGCTGCCGCTCGCACCGTCTCCTGACAAGTGCCAGCGGCGGTCAACACTTTGTCAAAAGCTGTATCTGTGCGGAGTTTCGTGAGCAGAGGATCATAAAGCAGGTTCTCGTGCGCGCAATAGTTCTGCTCCACCGCGCTCTGGAGCAGATGGAGAGCCGCTTGCTTCTTGCCACAGTACGCGAAGAGTGCTCCCTGGTAATACCATGTCTCCGGGTCGGGTTCGGTGGGCAGGCTGCTTTCCGCTTCCTGCGCCATCCGGTCCAGATCCGCGGCCGGCCGCAACTGCAGACAAGCCTCCAGCAGATCGCGGTGATAGCGCGGCGTGCTCGGCATGCGCTTCACTGCCTCGCGCGCTTCCGCAATCTTTCCTTCGCGCAGGAGGATGGATGGCGCCACATACGCGGCCCACTCCGAACCGGCATCCAGACGGACAAAATCCGCAGCCCTATCGGTCTTCCCCAACTCCATGAACGCCCAGGCACAAGAACGAAAGGTATAGTTACCGGGATCGAGCGCCAGCGCCGTGTCGCATTCACTCGCCGATTGCCCCAGCATCCCGGCATAACGAAAGACATACCCCATCGTGAAATGGGCCTCAGCACTCTCCGGACGACGCTTGACCAGCGCCTGCGCCCCCTGGTATGCCTTGCCGAGTTCACCTCGCTCAACCCGGTTGGCGATCAGTTGTCCAGCGGCAACGATCCGATTCGGATCAAGTGCGATGGCTCGTTCGCAGGCCTTGTTGGACCGCTGGAACATCGGCTCCCCTCCATCGGAATAGTCCGCGTCATAGTAGCAACGCACTCCCAGTTGCTCCCAGGCCGGCGCATAGGTTGGGTCCACTTCGACCACATGCTCTAACACCGCGATTGCATCTTTATTCGGTCCGGCATCGTGAGGCAGCGCCAGGCTATGCAGATAGAGATCGTAGGCCTCCGCGTTTTTCGGGCGCGTGCCGGTATCGAGAAAACCGCCGGCCGCACCGAGCGCCGGCAGCAACTCTTGACGTATCTGGGCAGCCATCTGCGATTGCATTGCGATCAGGTCCTGAGCAGGCGCGGTCACGTTGGTCTGCCACAAGAGCCGGTTCCCCTGCACCTGGATCGCTTCGAGCGTTATCAGAAGACGATCGCCTTGCTTCAGGAAGTGTCCGGTAAGCACGTTGGCGACGTGCAATTCGCGGCCTGCCTGCTGCGGATCGACGTCATTGCCGACAAACTTTCGCGTGATCGCAGAGGGACGAACGTCAAGCGTCCGGGTGTAGGTGAGCGTGTTGGCAATTTCATCGGCCAGCGCGAAGCGAAGAAACTCCACGCTGATGTCGCCATTCATGTTCTGCAACGGCAGCACCGCAATGGTGTTCTTCGGCGCGCCGCCCGCCATCTTATGCTGTTTGAGCCACCACGCTCCGACTGCAACCAAAACCGTGAGTAGCAGCGCGCTGATTCCCAGCAGAAGATAAGTTGAAAACTTGCTCGAGGTCTGGAACGTAGTCGTGGCGATGCGATACGGCAAGGCTGGCCGCCGCATCCCGGACTTGGTTAATCCCGATTCCGTTCCCCTCCTCAACGACTGCAGATCGCCCTTCATCGCCAGCGCGTTGGGGTAGCGGTGTCCCCGGTCTTTCTCCATGGCCCGGCCGATGATGCCTTCGAGATCCCTGGGCAGCGAGGGGTTCAGACTAAGAGGAGAGACCGGCTTCTGGTTCAGGACCGCGTCCAGAGTGGTGATCACATTGCCGGTGGCAAAAGGCTTCTTACCGGTTGCCATTTCATAAAGCACGACTCCGAGCGAGAACAGATCGCTCCGCGCATCCAGTTCTTCCCCACGCGCCTGCTCCGGAGACATGTAAACCGCGGTTCCCGGAATCACGCCCACCGCAGTCAGCGAGTCTTCCAGCGCCGCCTCGCTCGATCCCGGCTCGCGCGCCGACTTGGCCAATCCGAAATCGAGGATTTTTGTCTGGCCGCTCTGCGCCACAAATATATTGGCCGGCTTGATGTCGCGATGAATAATCCCCTTGGCGTGCGAAGCCGCCAAAGCATCTGCCACCTGGATGCTGATGTCAAGAATCTCGTCGACTTCCATCGGCTTCCCCCGCATCCGCTCCTTCAGGCTGATCCCTTCCAGCTTCTCCATGACAATGAAGGGATGTCCGCTGTTGTCCTCGATATCGTGGATGGTGCAGATGCCGGGATGGTTCAACTGGGAAGCCGCGCGGGCTTCGCGCATGAACCGGTCGAGCGACTTGCTGTCGTGCACCAATTCCTCGGGAATGAACTTCAGGGCGACGTGCCGCGCCAGGCGCGTGTCTTCCGCCTCATACACCACGCCCATGCCCCCACCACCAAGCTTTCCAACAATGTGATAGTGGGAGACTGTCTGGCCGATCATTCCCAGGGCCTCAGTGCCTTCGGCGGTAATGTTAGGCTGTGGGCGAAGTCCGGGTCAACTCTCGGTTCCCGTTCAGAATAATTGCTAACACTCCGGGACCTATGAAAACCAGCATTCTTCTGACAGAAGCGGCGGGCACGGTGAGCTTGCCTCGACACGGTCGCTGGAGTAGGCTTTCGTTGCCTGAGCTGGGCTTCCACATCCGGCACTCGCCTGCTAAAGCATCTGGCTCCGTTTGCCGATCTTTAATACGTATCTCCGGATGCACGGGCCAGCCCATTGCCGGCTCTCCTCAATCAGCCTTTTGGTCTTATGATGGGTGGGTCAGGCTTTACGCGGTACTGATCAGCCGGGGGTGGGAGTGAGCGGACGTTCGTTGTTTGGCGCAGCGGAGATCGGAGGTCCCAGACCCATGCAGGCCCTCGTGGTCGATGATTCCGCTGTCTATCGCAAATTAATCGGCGATCATTTGCGCAGCTGGAGCTTTGGCGTCACCCTCGCAGAGACCGGCTCCGAGGCTTGGCGAATCCTGCAGCAGCCGGACGCTCCCAAGCTCGCGCTGCTCGATTGGGTGCTGCCCGATCTGGATGGCATTGAGCTTTGTCATCGCATCCGGCTAGCCGGAGCTTCCGGTCCTTACGTTTACGTCATTCTGCTGACCAGCAACGAGGGCCGCCAGAACATGCTCGACGCCATGCAAGCCGGGGCTGACGACTATCTGGTCAAGCCCTTTGACGAGCTGGAATTGAAGGCGCGCCTGCTGGTCGGGAAGCGGATTCTCGACTTGCAGGAGGAACTGGTTTCCGCGCGCGAGTCCATGCGCCACGCCGCCACCCACGATAGCCTCACCGGATTGTTGAATCGCGGAGAGATTCTCGTCATGCTGCAGCGGGAATTGGAACGCGCGCGTCGCGAGCGCAAGCCTGTGGGAGTGATTCTTGGCGACGTCGACAACTTCAAGAGCGTGAACGACACCCTCGGCCATCTTTTTGGCGATGAGGCCCTCCGCGAAATCGGCCGGCGGCTGCGTACGCAACTCCGCGTCTACGACGGTGTTGGCCGCTATGGCGGAGAAGAGTTTCTTATGGTTCTGCCCAGCTGCGATCTGCCCCACGCTCTGGTCCGCGCCAATGGGCTGCGCGAAATCGTTGGCAGTACACCGGTGGTTTGTTCTGGCGAGGAGAGACTCATCACCATGAGTATGGGAGTTGCCGTTTCTGGCAGCGACGGGAAAAACGAACTGGAAACATTGTTGAATCAAGCCGACGCCGGCCTTTATGCGGCCAAGGAAAAAGGCCGCAACCGGACCGAGCACTTCACCCCTGCCAGCAAGAAAACCGCAGCTGCGCACACGCGCAAAAGCTAGAGAGTCTTTTCTCTGTAGAGACGGGGCAAACCCCCGTCTCTACAGGCGGAAGAAGTGGTAGCCTCTTCTGGAGGTCATCGGTCTTGCCGAGCCGCCGAAATGGCCCCAAGCCACCGCCCACGTGTTTTCCGACCTTCCAACCCGCATCAAGCGCTGCGCACGCGACGCCGGATTCGATCTCTGCGGCATCGCGCCCGTCCGTGACTTCGGCGAGTTGCGTGTCTTTCCCACATGGATCGCGGATGGGAAGCACGGCGAAATGAAATACATGGAAGCGCGCGATGCGACCGGAGAACTCAAGCGCGCGTCACTGGCCCGAGTCGCTCCCTGGGCGCGCAGCGTGGTCGTCTGCGCCATCAACTACAACACCGCGCATCCCTACTCGACTCAAGTGCAGAAAGAAGATGCCAGCCGAGGCTGGATCTCGCGCTACGCCTGGTCCCGTGAGGATTACCACGACGCCGTCCTCCGCCGCCTAAAGCAGGTAGAAGACGGTTTGCGCGGACTACTCGACTCCACTGGCAACTGGCCACTGGCCACTGACAACTGTTTTCGTTCCTATGTCGACACCGGCCCGCTCATCGAGCGCGTATTCGCCAAACACGCAGGCGTCGGATGGATCGGCAAAAACACCTGCATCATCAACCAGCAGCTTGGCTCCTGGCTCTTTCTAGGCGTAATCCTCACCTCGCTTGAATTCGCCGATAATGACTTCACCGCCGACCTGCCCGCGGCAGATCGTTGCGGCACTTGCACCCGCTGCATCACCGCCTGTCCCACGCAGGCGATTGTTGCGCCTGGCAAGTTAGACGCCCGGCTGTGCATTTCCTATCTGACCATCGAAAAGCGAGGTGAGATTCCAGACCAACTGCGCTCGGGCATGGGACGCCACGTCTTCGGATGCGACATCTGCCAGGACGTTTGCCCGTGGAACCGCAAGGCGCCTGCGACTACGGCTGCGGAGTTCGAAGCGCGGGAAGAGCTGGTAAATCCGGCGCTCGACTGGCTAGCCGAAATGCGGCAGCCAGAGTTTCAGATCGTGTTTCGCGGATCGCCAGTGCGGCGCGCGAAGCTTTCCGGAGTGCGGCGCAATGCGGTGATTGCGATGGGAAACAGCGGCGACAAAAAATTTGCGCCGACGCTAAAAAAACTCAGCGAAGATTCGGACCCAATGGTCGCAGAACACGCGCGCTGGTCGCTGGCGAAACTCGGTCAAGAATCTTAAACAAGTACCCTGCGGCCAGTACCCGCTAAGAAAGAGCTTCCCTGAAGGCCGCGGGGGACTTTTGATTCGTAAGGAATCTTGATTCGTATCAGGGTATCGCTTTAGCGATACCGAAGGTTATCGAACATAGACGCCCCTTTAGGGGCCGCGGAGGAGGACCAATGTTCCAGAAAGATCTGCTCCAAGGCAAGCGCATTCTAATCACCGGCGGCGGCACCGGTTTGGGCAAGGCCACAGCGCAACGTTTTCTAGAGCTGGGCGCGGAAGTCTATATCTGCGGACGCCGGCAGGAAGTCCTGGCGGCGACCGAGTCGGAGTTACGCGAGCGCACCGGCGGCAAGATTCACTCGCGTCCCTGCGACGTCCGCGACCCATCGGCGGTCGAAGAGATGATCGGGATCATCTGGGCCGAAGGTCCGCTCGATGTGCTCATGAACAACGCGGCCGGAAATTTTCTGGCGCGCACGGAAGAACTTTCGCTGGGGGCGTTTCAGTCTGTGATTGGCATTGTCCTGATGGGCACGCTGCACACGACAATGGCTTGCGGGCGGCGCTGGCTGGCGGAGGGGCGCGAAGGCGTGGTGCTGAACGTGACCACCACTTACACGACAACGGGTTCGGCATATGTGGTGCCCTCGGCGGTGGCGAAGGCCGGCGTGCAGGCGCTGACGCGAAGCCTCGCCGTCGAGTGGGGCGACCGCGGGATTCGGATGAACGCCATCGCGCCGGGGCCGATTCCGACCGAAGGCGCGTTTTCCCGTCTGCTGCCTCGTCCGGAACTGGCGGAGGCGGCAAAAAAACGAAATCCGCTGGGACGGTTTGGCACGACGGAGGAGTTTGCCAACCTGGCCACATTTTTGATCAGCGATGGCGCAGGGTATGTCAATGGAGAGGTGGTGACCATGGACGGCGGGGAGTGGCTGCAAGGGGCAGGCGAGTTCACGGCGCTGGGACGGGATCTGACGGAGAACGAGTGGGAGATGATGAGGCCAAAATCGAAGACGAGCGCGCCAAAGGCGTGATGCAAGGACTAATGAATATGCCGCCCGTTTGCTAAACAGAGTCAAATACGCCGCAAAAAACGAAAGCGCCCGGACTCTGTTAGAGTCACGGGACGCTCGTCGAACAGCCCTCCCCCGAAGTCTGCTCACAACCACTCTACGTTGTGATCGCCGCGGGGGGAATGGCCCGAAAGGGGGAGTCCCTAGGACAAGGTAGGTCCGGCAGGAATCGAACCTGTTCGCAGCGCGAGAGGCGAGAGAAGGCGGCGGCGCGGGAATGGATCACCCTTCGGTGATTTGGATAGGAAGTGCGAGAGAGGATAAAGTTACGTCATCCATGGCCCTCCAATGCAAGTCTGGACTCATAGTTTTTGCGTTTGTCACTCTGGGTTGGACGTCGTTCTGCTTAGGACAGACTCCTCAACAAACGCCTGTGCCCAGTCCGGAAAATAGTCCAGAACACCGGGGGATAGCCTCAGCCGGCGAGCAACTGCCCGCTCAGCCATTGTACGGAAGCATTAGCGGGACGGTCGTTGATCAAAGTGGAGCGCTCGTCGCCGGAGCCCGTGTGAGACTCAGTCGTGAGGATCAATCTCCAAGCCAAGAGGTGCTATCGGGCACCGACGGGCAATTCTCCTTTGCCAACATTGCTCCCGGACCTTTCCAGCTCACAGTTACTTCGGCAGGCTTCGCGACGCAAACGTCCTCTGGCATCCTCCATTCGGCGGAGAACTACATTGTCCCGAAGAGCGCGTTGGCAGTTGCGACCGCGGTCACTGATATGGAGGTCGGACTTTCACAGACGGAAGTGGCTGAAGAGGAGATCAAGGTTGAAGAGAAGCAGCGTGTGCTTGGCGTTCTGCCAAATTTCTATGTCAGTTACATCCCCAATGCAGCTCCCCTCACCTCGAAGCAAAAGTTCAAGCTTGCCTTGAGGACGGTGGTGGATCCATTCACTTTGGTATTTGTGGGGGGCGCTGCGGGAGTTGAGCAGGCGCAAAATCACTTCGCCGAATATGGGCAGGGCGCGCAAGGTTATGGAAAGCGCTTCGGTGCCGGTTATGCCGACACGGTTACGGACACCTTCATCGGAGCCGCTATACTGCCATCGCTTCTGAAACAAGATCCGCGTTATTTCTACAAGGGAAGCGGTAGCCAGCGATCACGGATTCTGTATGCGATTGCCAATGCAGTAATTTGCAAGGGCGACAATGGACGCTGGCAGGCGAATTACTCCAATATTCTTGGAAGCATGGCCGCGGGCGGTATTTCAAATCTCTACTATCCACCGCAGGATCGCAATGGTGCGGGATTGACGTTCGAAAACGCGGCCCTCGGGATTGGCGCAAGTGCCGTCGCCAATCTCTTTCAAGAGTTTGTCATCCGGAAGTTGACACCGAAAGTTCCCAGCAACGCCCCGGCCAAACCCTAAAGCACGATCGGCAAAAACTCACATTGTCGGCGGAACACCGCCATTTCACTGATTGGCCGCGAGCGTGCCACAACCGCAAAGGCCGCAAGCATCTAGATTGCCGGAAGACTGTTCCCGGCATCAGGTAATACCAGCACTGGCTCAGAATCGCGATGCCTTTGCGCGCTTGCTTTCGGCGAGCCGCAGTGGGGCTGTGGCGGCCAGTTCCACGCGGTTCCTTCCTTTGTTCTTGGCGCGATAAAGAGCCTGGTCGGCCGCCTGGATCACCTGCTCGGGCTGGCGGTTGCGGGTGCTCGGCTCGGCCACTCCGATGCTGACTGTCACCGATAAACGATCGAGCGACTGGTTGGGAACCACGGAACCGGTTTTCTTCCTGGCGGGTTTTCTGCGATCAGACTCACCCGTTCGAAGATCGTTCCCAGGATCGCTTCTTCTCTCGGCACTTCTCTCAGCTCTTCTCTCGGAACCGCGCACATGAAATGTGGATTTCTTAATGGTCTGGCGCAGCGCGTCCAGATGGTCGAACGCCTCTTTGGCTGAAGTGTTGCGAAAGACTATAGCGAACTCTTCGCCTCCGCAGCGGAACCCCTGGCCGTCGCCACCGACTTGCGACAGCCGCTTGGCCACCATGCACAGCACCTGATCGCCAACATCGTGGCCATAGGTGTCGTTGAACTTCTTGAAATGGTCGATATCGACGATGGCGATGGCATATTGCTGGTCGAGTGACAGCAGGGCCTCGTTGAAGGCGCGGCGTCCACGAATGCCGGTGAGTTCGTCGTGATAGGCGAGCACGTAGGAAGTCTCGATCAGCGAGACGCCGAGAATCAGGGCGGCGGTGGCGACGTAGGCGTCTGACATTTTGCCGACCGGGGCGAACTGGAGCCACATGAAAACGGCTGCCACCGACCACACAAAGCCGGGTTCCATCGGCCTGCGCGCTTGAAAGAAACGCCGGACAAACAAGGCGATGGCGACTACAAAGCTCAACAGAATCCAGAGCGGGATCGCGGTCGCGCCGGGATGATGTGGATTGGCGGGGCTATTTTCCGGCCGGCACAGCACGGCGAAGACAACCGATTCCAGGAACAGCAATCCGAAGCGGGGCGCGATGCCGGCAATGATCAGGCCGCGCTCGCGCATCGAGGCGAACACAATGAAGTTCAGCGGGATCAGGAGGGCGGCTAGCGCGACGGCGGTGCGGCCTGGTCCGCTGAGAACTTGTCCGGCTTGAGCCTGGCCATTGGAAAAGAATTCGACGGCGCGGTGGGCGAGCAGCAGAACCAGCAGGGAAAACAGAACGCGGCTGGAATTGAAACGCCAGGCGAGAAGCAATCCGGCGGCGAACACGGCAACGTAACAGAAGGCCAGCGAGGGCGCGATCTGCACGAAGAGAGAGCTACTGACGAGCATCGCCGCCAGCGCTAATAACAAGCCGCCCGGAACTAGCCACGCCTTCCAAGTTCTGCCGTTCACTTCTTCAGAATACGGCAGCCGGGGCCGGGAAGCGGTTACGTTTCGGGCACAGGCACTGCCGCTACTGCATAGGACGCGAGCAGTGGTAGTCTTCCCTGTTCATCTTCGTTCATCTTTCGCATCCATGGCTCGCGCATCGCATTCCGCACTTCATTCCGTACTCCGCATCGCAATCGACACCGGAGGGACGTTCACCGATTGCGTGTGGGTCGATGGCGGTGCTCTCAAGACTCTGAAGGTATTCTCGACGCCCGACGATCCGTCGCGCGCGATTGCCGAAGCTTTGCGGAAGATCGGCGAAACCGCGAGAAAGACCCGCGCCGGCGCTGCCGTCACGCTGCTGCACGGCACTACTGTCGGGACCAACGCTCTGCTGCAAAGAAAAGGCGCTCGCGTGGCGCTGATTACAACGTCGGGATTTGAAGACGTCATTGAGATTGGACGGCAGGCGCGTCCTCGCCTGTATGACTTTTTCTTTGATCGGGTTGCGCCGCTTGTCCTGCGAGAGCTGCGATTCGGCGTCCAGGAGAGAACAGATGCCGAGGGCCGGGTACTGGAGCGGCCTACGGAAGCGGAGTTGGCGCGATTGCGCGACGCGGTGCGGCGCGCCGATCCGGAGGCCATCGCCATTTCTTTGCTCTTCTCGTTCGCCAACCCGGAGAACGAAGCGGCCGTGGCTGCGGCCGTGGCGGAACTCGGCAAACCGCTGTCTGTGTCTCATCGGATTCTGCCGGAGTTCCGGGAATACGAACGCACGAGCACGGTCGTGGTGAACGCCTATTTGCAGCCGCTTATGCAGACCTACCTGGAAAGACTGGCGGCGCGCGCCAATCAGCAAGAAAAAGAGCACGCGGGTGAATCGGGAGATGGCTCCGGCGCAGCGCGGAAGCGAGGCGAGCCGCGGATCTTTGTCCCGCGCATCTTTGTCATGCAATCGAGCGGCGGGATCACGGCGCTGGAGTCGGCGGCGCGAGAACCGGTGCGCACGGTGTTATCGGGGCCGGCGGGCGGACTGGTGGGTGCGGCGGCTATGGCTGGCCGCAGCGGGCTCCGGAAGATTCTCTCCTTCGACATGGGAGGGACCTCGACCGATGTGGCGGCAGTGCAGGGTGAGGTTCGAGCCAGCGGCCAATCGGAAGTGGCCGGGCTTCCGGTGGGAGTTCCCATGCTGGAGATCCACACCGTAGGCGCCGGGGGCGGCTCGCTGGCTCGCTTCGATGCCGGCGGATCGCTGCGCGTGGGACCAGAATCGGCGGGCGCTGATCCGGGACCGATCTGCTATGGCCGCGGAACCGAACCGACGGTGACCGACGCTAATTTGTTGATGGGGCGTCTTCGCCCCGACCGTTTTCTGGGCGGCGCGTTCACGCTCGACCTCGAAAGAACGCGGCGGATTACGTCGGAATGGCTGAAGAAACAGGGCTCGGGCTCTTATTTGAGCCTGGAACAATTTTCTGCCGGCGTTGTGCGCGTGGTGAATGCGAACATGGAGTGGGCTTTGCGTGTCGTTTCCATCGAAAGGGGGTATGATCCGCGCGACTTTGCACTGGTGGCGTTTGGCGGAGCGGGGGGTCTGCATGCCTGCGAACTGGCGGAGGCGCTCGGAATTCCGACGGTGATGATTCCGGCGCGGCCGGGCGCGCTTTCGGCGTTTGGAATTCTGGTGAGTGATGTGGTCAAAGATTACTCGCGCACGCTGCTCTGGCGGTTTGCCGGGCATTTATCGAAATCGGTACCGGCAGTACCGCAGGCAAAACTGCAGAAAGAATTTCGCAAGCTGGAGGCGGCGGCACAAAAAGAATTCCGCGCGGAACGGTGGCGCGGAGCGCTTCAATATGAAAGGAGTCTTGACCTGCGGTATCGCGGTCAAGGCTATGAACTCAACGTGCCCGCCGGGGGTAACGATAAGGACGACGTCACCGCGCGCTTCCATCGCGAACATCAGCGCCGTTACGGATATCACCACGCGGACCGGGAGATTGAGCTGGTCACGCTGCGTCTGCGCGCAAGGTTGCGAACGGCGCAGCCCCAGTCCCAATTCCAATACAAAGTTGCGCAGCGAGCAGCGCGAAAGCCGTCGCTACGCGTGGCGCCAGTCGAACGTGCGCCCGTGTTTTTTCACGACAAAACCGTGACCACGCCCGTGTTTGAACGTGGAGACCTTGTACCCGGCCAATTGATGAGGGGACCGGCTGTAATCGCGGAATACAGTGCGACCACGGTGATTCCGGCGGGAAAGAAGTTCTGGGTGGATACGTCAGAAAATCTGATAATCAAAATCAAGTGATCGCAATGGGTTGAGCACGCTCGAACGCGGCCCTCACTCTTCGTCTGGCTCTTTCTTTTCCTCGATCGCCATATCCTTCAATTCACTGGACTCGAAAACGTCTCCACATTCCTGGCATTCCACATATTCGGATTCTTCGTCGCGGGAGACGATCTGCACCTGAGGATGCTTACACTTTTCGGGACTGACTTTCTTTTGATGGGAACGCAACGGCTGGCTAAGCGTCATAAACTTTGTCGACTGTTCAACTCTTGAGAGGGAACGTGCATTTTTCCCAAATTTTCGATATTTTGCGGCGGCGGGCTAAGTAATGTCAAGTACTCATAGAGCGTATTGTCGTTAGCACATGATATGTCCGGATGAGATAGCAAGTGATGTGTCCGCTTTGCAGGCGGCGAGGGTAGGAGAGCATGGAAGGCATGTTCTCTTACACGCAGGCCGCGATGGAGCGGACGATGA
>Ga0224555_1001945_pt1 | contig 26017 bp, 31 predicted proteins | sample 714S23034metaG_FD_180687 | JGI IMG/M metagenome (GOLD analysis project Ga0224555, IMG submission 180687) | Peat soil microbial communities from Stordalen Mire, Sweden - 717 S2 30-34 | ecosystem: Environmental > Terrestrial > Soil > Wetlands > Peat | place: Sweden: Norrbotten County, Stordalen...
GAGAGGCCTCGGAGGGCGATACCACACCATCTCCGGTGCAGCCTTCGTTGGTGGTACCAAGGAGCCTCACGCCGAGGAACGAAAGACCCGCGCATGTGTCGGCTCGCAGCCGGGCGGATGCCTCGCCTGCTCCGCCGGTGAACACCAGGCCGTCGATTCCCTCCATGGCCGCGCACATGGCGGCAACGTTGGTTTGGATCCGGTACACGTAGACCTCGTAGGCAAGGCGCGCTCTCTTGTCCCCGGCGTCTGCTGCGTCGATGACATGACGGAGATCTCCGGATTTGTCCGTAAGCCCGAGCAGACCAGACTCGCGCTCGAGGATCTCCTCGACAGCGGCAGCAGACAGGCCCTTGCGCTGCTGCACCCACAAGATGACACCTGGGTCGAGGCTGCCTGAACGGGTCGACATCACCAGGCCCTCCATCGGGGTGAACCCCATGGTGGTGTCGACCGAGTGCCCAAATGCCACTGCCGCAAGCGATGCGCCGGAACCGAGGTGGGCGGTGACCAATCGGAGCTGCTCTCGCGGGCGCCCGACGAGCTCGCTCGCACGACGGCTCGCCCACGCGTGACTGAGCCCGTGGAAGCCGTGACGCCGGATGCCCCACTGCTCTCGCCAGGCCACGGGCACTGCGTAGGTGGCGGCCTTCGCCGGCATGTTGAGGTGAAAGCTCGTGTCGAAACAGGCAATCTGGGCCAACTCTGGTCGCAACAAAGACAACGCGCTGATCGCTGCCAGGCTCCGAGCGTTGTGCAGGGGGGCGAGGTCAGCCAAGGCCGCGAGTGCCATGTCGATCCCCTTGTCCAGCAGGATGGGCTCAGTGAATTCCCGGCCACCGTTGACGACCCGATGCCCGGCAGCATCGATCGCCGGAGATTCGTCGAGGAATGCGGCAAGCGACGGAGCGAGATCCTGCGCAGTCGACTTCGGGAGATCCTTGGTCGCGACGACCACATCGTTGTCGTCGAGGACGCGGAGCTTCAGACTGCTCGAACCGACATTGACCGCGAGAATGTTCACTGGCCCAGCTTGTCAGATCGGACCATCGGCCAGGCGACGAGCGTCCCGCAACCCTGCAGGGACCCCATCAACGGGAAACCTCACGCCGTAGCCGCTCCCGCTCCAGATCGTTCTCCTGATCTGCTCAGAACTCCTTGGACTTCTTGCCGTTCTTGTCGTGCTTTTCGAGGTTCTTCACGCCCGGGTCCTTGACGGTCGCCGACACCGGGCTCCCCCGGAAGGGATCGGCGGCGGCGCCTTGGGGTGTCTGGGCGAGGAGTTCCGCCTTGTGTACGACGCGTCCGCTCCGGCGGTTGCGCGACCGGCTCATTGTCGAGGCTGGCGCGGTGCCCGGCTACGGGTCGCTGTTCAACGCCGGTGTTCTGCATCACGCCGGCGCCTACCACCTCTTCGTTCGGGCCGTGCGGGATTGCTACTGCCCCGGCGACGGCACCGGTCAGTGTTTCGTCGACTACGTCTCCGACATCGTCATCTTTACCTCCGCCGACGGGTACCGCTACAAGTGCGGCTACATCCTTGCCAGCTCGGGTACCGGGGGGGCGCTGAGCTTTGAGGACCTGCGGGTGCAGTGGGTGGAGGACCACGGCATCCGGCGGCTCGTGATGACCTACACGCACGTGCCCCCGCCCGGAGAGGGACCGTGGCGCATCGGCGCTCACCGCCTGTGCTGGGACAGCCAAAGGTTCGAGCTTGAAGAGGCGACCGGCCAGCTGCTCGGACCACCCAGCGTGGCAAACAAGGACGCTGTCGTCTTCACCCTCTCCGATAACCGCGTCGCACTCATCCACCGCATCCACCCAGACATGCAACTTGCCGTGTTCGACGACCTCGAGCATCTATGGCACCCGCCAGACGACTACTGGGACGCCTACATGGCCGACCTCGAGGTGCACACGCTGATGAGACCAACACCAGGGGCGCTCGGCGTCGGTGCGGGGGCCCCGCCAGTACCCACAGAAGAGGGGTTCCTACTCTTCTTCCACGAACGGCGGGCCGACGGCTCGTACACGATCAACCTGGCGCTGTTGGACCAGGTCACCGGTCGACTGCAGAGCCGCTTCTCCCAACCAGTGCTCGAGCCGGAGCTCGACTGGGAGCGCCCGGGCGATGTGGACAACGTCGTGTTCGTCCAGGGAGCACACTGCGACGGTGACGACGTGTACCTCACCTACGGTGCCACCGACTGCTGTGTCGGCGTGGCCACTGCGCACGTCGGTAACCTGCTTGACGCGCTGCGCGCCGCCGCTTGAAACCCCGCAACGCGAGGGGGGCGTCGGAAATGTTAAGACGCGGCCGCAGCCGCTGACGCCAGCTCTTGGAGTTGGAGCATCGTGCCCACGAACGCCAGGGTCGACTCAGCCCCCTCGTTGCGGTTCACGCCCTCTGGTTCCAGACCGTCGAAGCCGCCACCGGTCGCCGGATCGAAGACCGTCACCCTCACGTCGTTGTCTCCGAGGAACCACGCACCCGAGCGGCGCGCCGCACCTGCCCACTGGTGGTCTCCCGTGTAGCCAAAGGCTCTCGCGCATGCTTGCGTCATCGTCCACGCTTCGATCGGTTGCTGGTCGAACGCCGGTTGAGTCCCGTCCGGGCCGCGGCCACCGACCGGCGTGAAGCTGAAGTGACCGTCGACCGTCTCGACGTCGACGAGCCATTCCAACAGGTGAAGTGCGTCGCTGGCAGCGCGCTGTCTCCCCATCGCGATGGCTACCGACAGGGCGGCGTCCGGCAGTAGCGCGTTGGCAGAGCTAAGTCGGGGCTCCGGCCACGGCCACGCGTCGTCGGTGGCAGGGCTGGGCAGGCTGTCCGCGGCGTCGCTGACCAAGCGGCGCGCACCGGCATGGTCGGGTACGGCCTGCAACAGCTCGACGGCGCCGAGGGCAGCATAGGCGACGGCGCGAGGGTGTTCGGAACGGAAGTTCGCGGCTTCACCGAAGAGCAGAAGAGCTCGATCGCGGACGTCCGGCCACGGTGCCCGTGCCGCCGCCGTCCCTAGACCGAGCAGGGCGCGGCCGGCCGAATCGTCGCTTGGTCGATCATCGGTCCACGTGCCGTCCACACACAGTCGCAAGCGGAAGTGGCCCCCGCCAACATGAGCCCGCTCGAGGAAGCCGAGGGCGACCTGGGCAAGGAGTAGAGAACCGGGGTCCCGGTCTAGTCGGGAAGCGATAGCGAGCAGTCGTCCGGCGTCGTCGGTGCAGTAGCCGCACTCCGGCCGCGGGCGGTCCAGTTTGGCGTGTTCGAAGATCCCAAGCGCATCGGACAGTCGGACCAGGTGGCGCAGACTCGGCAGCGGCACCACCGTCTCGATCACGCCACTGCCCTTGCTGGCAAGACCTCCGTGATGAGCGAACGGTAGGTCGCGCCGACCGTCGGCCAGAACAGGGCCGCCCCCTCCCGCCGTGAGGCAGTGGCCATCCTCGCCGCCAGGCCGGGTTCGTACAGCACTCGGTCGAGAGCATCTGCCATGGCCCGGAAGTCACCTTGGGGCACAGTCAGGCCAGCACCGTGGGAAAGGAGCTCTTCGGCGTGCGGGAATCGCGTCGCAACGACCGGCTTACCGGATGCGATGGCTTCGACGAGGACACCCGAGCTGACCTGGTCTCTTGAGTCGTATGGCAGCAGTACGACATCGACACTGCGGACTAACGCGCGTAGCGACTCCCAGTCCCGGTAGCTCCCGTCAAACCGCACCCGGTCGGCTATGCCGAGCGCGCGGCTCTGGTCTTGCAACTGGTGGCGGTAGTGCTCGCCCTGAGCGGCGAGGACTTTGGGGTGAGTCTGCCCGGCGACGATGTACACCGGTGCCGGCGAACGCTGCTGCAGGAGCGCGACCGCTGAGATGCCGTGCTCGATCCCTTTGCCCGGGCCCACGAGGCCCCAGGTCAGGACAGCCGGTCGTTCGATGTCGGTTAGCACCGGTCCTGTGAAGTTCGCGGCTGCGCCGTGCGGTACGACCACGACCTGTTCGGTGTCCGCGCCGTAGACCGCTATCAGACGACGACGGGCGGCCTCGCTCTGGACGACGGTCAACGATGCTCCAGCCATCACCTGTTCGAGGATGTGCCGCTGACGAGGGGTCGGATCGGGCAGCACCGTGTGCAATACCGCGACGAGAGGCACTCGCACCACCTCGATCAACTCGAGCACGTCCTCGCCGTCGGGCCCGCCGAACAGTCCGTACTCGTGCTGGAGCACCACCGCATCCGACGACTCGATGGCCGCGACCGCCCTATGAAGAGAGGCGCGGTCGCCCGTGATCCACTGGGCGACGACCTCCTCGTGTGCGTCGGCTTCGGCGCGATCCATTATCCGGACGACTACCGCGCTCCAACCCGACTCGGGAGCGGCGATCGCCACCGATAGGTTGCTCGTGAAAGTGGCCAGTCCACAGACGGTCGGCGGGTAGGTGCTCACCAACGCCACTGTTGGCGTGGGCATCATCATGGTGGCCACCGATGGCTTACTCGAGCTGGAAAATGCCGGCGGCGTTGACGCCTCAGGCGCGGCGCTGCTCGTCCCGCCGTGCCGTGGCCACGCGGAGGTCACGGATGATCCTTGCCGGCTTCTCGCGCTTTGTTTCGGCTTGGCGTGCCGTCGCTCGCTCATCGTGTCCGGGAGCCGGATGTCCTTTAGCCCGACGAGCGTGACGAGTACTCCCCAGTCAGCAGTCTGAGGTTCCAGCATCTGTTTGATATCAACGTTGATCTTGCTCGTCTCTGCGACCATGTCGTCAAAAGTGTGCTGACCGACGACCTGTCGCAGTGTCGTCTGGGTGATCTCGTTGAGCCGCTCTTTGATGTTCTCGACTCGGATAACCGACTTCGCGGCCTCGACGACTCGGTAGTACGAGACGGCCGACACATCAACACTCAAGTTGTCGCGAGTGATTAGGCCCTGCGATTGGATCGGCACCATCACGAGGCCAGGACTTCTCTCACCGACGAAGCGGCCGAGGCGAAAGACGACACCCTGTTTGTACTTCTGCACCGTGTGTGCCGTGAACGCCAGCGAGATGAGCAGAAGCGCCACGAAGGCGACAATCACAGCAAGCATGTGTGTTCTCCTTCCGAGACTGCGCGACGGGGCGAAGTGATGGCTCTCATGTCTGGCCGTTCTTGTCCCGACGCCCGTGGGTGTCGCTCTCGGCGTACGGGACAGGGTGATTACCGCCCAGCTCGACGAAGCGCTCGTTCAGGGCATGGGCGATCACTTCGCGGTCGTGCGGGCTCGGCTCGAGAGCACCATAAAGGATCGCCTCCAGCTCGAGGGCATCGTCCATGCCGCCGAGCTCGAAGTAGCGCAACCACAGATCGCCGTGGGAGAGACCGGCGTTGTGGCGATACCGGTCGAGCAGGTCGGCAGGTCGCTCAGTCGCCGATATCTCAGCCATGGTGGCGTTGCCTCGGTTCGGGTTCGGGATCGAGCCGGAGCCGCTGGGTCGAGGCCACCACGTCTTCTGCCCGCTCCCGAAAAGGCCGGTTTGACCTTCGCGAGTAGTCACAGAGCATGCTGTAGGCGTCATCAGCTTCGACGCCTTCGCGTTCCATGATCACGCCTTCAGCCTGGGCGATTACCCGCCGGGTCCCTAGCGCCTCGTTACGACGGGCGGAGAGCTGCTCGTCGGTCACATCCACGCCAGCACTGGTGAGCACGAGCGAGGCCTCGGCCGCGAAGACCGATGCCAGCTCCTGATCCTTCGGCGCGAAGGCCATCGAGGTGCGGGAGTAGATGTTGAGGGCGCCGACCGGTCTGTCCTCGGCCAGTAGGGGCGAGGACAAAATGGCGTTGATCCCGAGAGCCTGAGCTCTCGGTGTGAAGGCGGGCCACCGGGTCTCGGTGTCCAAGGACTCAGCGTGGAACCAACGTCCGTTGACCGAGGCATCGACGCAGGGTCCCTCGCCGGTCGCGTACTGACTGGTGTCCATGTCCGAGATCGTCTGGTCGCTCGCCGCCACCGTGGCGAGGCGTCCATGGCGCCGGAGGGACACGCTCGCCCCGTCGGCACCGCCGACCGTAGCCCGCGCCAGTGCCACCACCAGGCGCAGGGCGCCGTCGACGACGTCGCTATCGGCGGGGATGGCCGTAATCTTCCCGACGTGGGGAGGCAGGCGGTACGCCTCGGTCCCGAGAAGCGCTTCGGCAATCTCGCTCGACTGCTCCGCGTCGAGGTGACGACGCACTGGGTCGGGGTGTTCCAGACGGACCACTTCCGCCACGCCCGTGATGTCGAGCATGCGCAGGACCATGGCCGAAGGTGAGCGGATGGTGAGTGTGCCGTCCGAACGCCTGAGGCGCGACGCCCGGGCGGCAATCACTCCCAGACCCCAGCCGTTAATGAAGCCCAATTCAGCGAGGTCTAACACCACGGACCGGTGTCGCTCGATGACTGCGTCCAAGATGGCGCCCAGTTCCGGAGCGTTGACGCGGTCCACCTCGCCGCGGACGGCGAGCACCGTGCGTGCGTTCTCAAAGCCGACGGTGACCGCGAACTGCCCGAGAAGACACTTGGGCACGGTCACTTCAACATCACACCCTCCCGCCGCGCGGTCGGGGGCGTGCCTGATGGCGACCACGGAAGGCAACTGGCAGCGAATGGGACGTCCCCCAAGAGACCGGGGAAGGTGCCGGCACGCGACGCTAAGAACGCTTCGGGCGACAGCACGGGACCGGACACGAACTCGCTACCTTCCGATGGCGGCTCATCACTCAGGCCGCCTGCGACGCCCCTCACTGTCGAAGGTGAAATCGACCCTACACCTCAGTTATTAGGTGGACAAGGGCGGCAGTTTGCTAGTTTCCCGTTGAGATGGGGTGAACCCGGGGAGCAACGACTGAGCGAGGCGCCGTGGACTCAACTGAATGAGACCAGCACTGTCGAGGACTCGGCCATTGCGTCGGCCGTCGCCTTTACCGATGTCGCCCGGAGCCTGTTCCTGTCTGATCAGATCGCCGGCGTCCAGGCCGCGTTCGGCGAGCCACCTGCTCAGATGGGTCATCAATAAGAGCAGCAAGTCGACCCGGCTCTCCGAGTACCCGTGCGCCCTCAGCGCCTGCTCGACACCGTCCCTGAAAGATCCGAGGGGATCACCGACCCGGGTTTCGCATTTCCTTGCCACAAGCTTCTCCTCTCCTCGCGAGGAGTCAAGTTTGCGTGGGACGACCAATAACGCCGAGTCGCCCGGGAGGGCGCCTCCCTGATCAGGTCGTTCGCATCTCCTCGGGGACGAGCACCGCATTACGGGGAGCGCGGCGGAAAACGCCCAGTGCTCTGCCGGGCCCGGCATTCTGCACGATCGCTTCACGTGCAGGAGGTGAAGCGGTAGCGTCGTCGGCTGGCTCACGCGGACGAGAGAGCACCACAGACCCATGTCGGACGCTCAAAGCTCGCTCAGGTCCCGATGTCCTCTACCTCGGACCCATAGCCGGCGTTTCTCAACATGCGGCGCAGGTCGACGACCTGTTGCAGGTCGATGTCCTTGTCCCTCGGACGTTCGAGCGTCTCGGTCTCTTCTCCGAGGGTCACGAGGAAGCGACCGTCACGCTGCTCCTCGACAGAAGCCACGGCATCGAGGAGCGACAGAACGGCTCGCCACTCAATGTTGTGGCCCGCCGGGTGCTGAAGAATTTGCAGAAGGGTGTCGCGGTGATGGCCACTCAGATGCATCGGCTCGGGCGCAGACGCCATAGGGGTTCCTTTCTCCGGCGGCCTGACTGGCCGTCTGGCAGTTGTACGGGATCGGCGGCACCATCGCCGTCGGTTTGCTTGGGGTGGAGCTGGTGCCCATGAACGAGAAGGCGACCGCTAGCGGCAGACGGTGACGCGATGGCCTGCGGCCGAGATCGGACCCCGGTCTGGCGTTTTCCGAACAGGACGCGGCTCATCGCTATGCGTCCCAGGAACCGGTGGCAGCAGCGACGATGCCGAGTGCCTCGTTGTTGGAGAGGCCATCTACGGCCGAGAAGTCGAGATCAGCCGAGTACCTGCGACCGGAGAAGTAACAAAGACGAAGCAGCGTCCCACCCTTGAACACGAGCCTCGGTTCTCCGACGGAGCCGATTTCGGCACAGAGATGAGCGAGCACGTAGTCACGTTCGATCGTCTGGGCCGAGAGGTGCTCCTCATTGGCGTGCCTGGTGATGACGCCTTTGGCGATCACGAGGCGACCGCCGCCTCGAGCTGGGAGACGGGGTAGGGCCAGGCGACGCCCCAGGTTCTGTCAACCCATCCATGCTCATGCTGGGCAGTGGTGTCCAGATCCACAAGCGTTCTCCACGGCTCGGGTTCAAGCCCATGACCGACGGCGAGCGAGAGCGCCGTGCTGATCGAGCCGATCCGCCGGTATCCGGCCTCGGCACTCACCGCATGAGCCAACTCGGCAAGTCCCTTTATAGCCATGACGGCCGCTAGGGACTCGGCAATTCGCGAGGCGCCACCGACCAGTTTTGGCCACGACGCGGCATCAAGCAGAGCCCTCTCCATGGTGGCTACCCGAGATGGGCCCAGTGGCTCGGTTCCGGCGAGGATCGTCAACGGGTTCTCGCGAATCACTCTAAGCGGTCTGCCGGCAAGGGCCTTTGAGCGGGGTCGATAGGCACTCGCGACCTGGATCGCCTTTACTGGCCGAATCAGGAGACCGTGATGATCCAGAGCCGTCAGATAGCCGATCCGATGGGGGTGACCGGCGAAGATTCCCCTCAGAAAGACCATGGACCGTCTGCGCTTCAAGAACATCGAAGCTATGCACCGTTCTCGAATCACCAGACGCCTCGGGTCGGGGTTCCTGTTCCAGCTGTGGTTCAATACGGTAGGGCCAGGTGCCAGGACCTGGTTCGGCAATCGACACGTCAGCATCCGCCACTACACCTTCCGCCTCCGCTGGAGACCATAACCAAAGTCTCGCTCCCCACCAGGCCATCTTGGACGCCGTGATGAACGAGTATCGATCCGGGAGTGAAGGCTGTAGGGGCGTCAGGCGGGTGAGCTCGCCAGGGTCACGCGGATCGCGCCGGCGAACTCGTTCCAAACGGGGAGGGACGTCATCGGAACAATCTCGACAGATGCCCCTGTGTACGGCGAATCGATCACGCGCCCGCCGCCCACGTAGATCGCGACGTGGTGGACGAGTCCTTTTCCACCAGGTCCGGCGAAGAAGAGCAAGTCACCCGGCTGAAGCATGGCGAGTGGGACCGGGATGCCGGCGCGCTGCTGGTCGGCCGCGTCGCGGGGCAGGTAAAGGCCGTAGCGGGCATAGAGCGAGTACACCAAGCCAGAGCAGTCGTAGCCGAAGCCGCTCGTCCCACCCCAAAGATAGGGGAGCCCGAGGAACTGACGCGCCTGGTTGGCGACGGTCGTCCCCGACACGGCGCCGACGTGTAATGGGCTGAGCGCATTGTCGGCGATCGCCCCCTGTTGTCCTCCTGGCAGTCCGAGGACGAGGTAGTCCGGTACTGTCCTGACGACGGGCAGGACAGTGTCGTAACTGACGAGGAAGCGGCGCCGGGAGACCATGTCCTTGGCCACGGCGTAGAGCCACGTGCGCGGCACGCTGACGATCACTTCGCGAGAGCTTGCCGGTGGTGCGACGGCGGACAGCTGAACATCCGGCACCCAGCCGATGATGCCGGTGGGGAAGCGCGAGCCGCGTTGGTCGGGAACCTCGACCTCACTCCATCGCCCCCGGTGTGCGAGGACGAGGACCTCTTGGCCTAACAGGACCTGGGTGTTGATGCGGCTGTCGAGGCCGAGCCGCTCGGTCACGCTCAGCCGAGTGAGCCAGTGCTCGATCCCTGCCGGGTCACCTAGCGCCGGCGCGTCGACAGGTCGCGGGCTCGACGGGAGGTGCCACACCGTCGCTACCGACACCCGTACCCAGGCAGGAGTCGTCGTCTGCGCCGAGGCCACAGTTTGCACGACCGGCCCTTGCATGACCAACACGGCGGCCAGCACGAGCACGACGAGGAGCTGTCTAAGTGAACGAATGTCAAATAATGGCCCTCCGACCGCTCGCATTGTTCGCGCTAGCTTCCTCACGACCCCGTCACCTGGTGCGCACGTTCGAGAGGTGTGGAGCTTCTTCTGGCCTGCCCTGGCACGTCACTTTCGGGATGGCCCATTGAAGCCGACCGGCGAGTCAAGTCCGCCTTCACTCTTACCCCTCAAGGTGCTGGGTTCTCGGCTGCCGCGCCCTGGGCGGCGGGTAAACGGTCCTGGCGATGGTATTGGAGACCCACGCGATTACCCATCCATAGAACACCAAGAGCACGTTGCGCATGTTGCGTTTGCCCTTTCGGGCAGCCACAACAGCTAACAGGACGGCCCAGGCAACAGCACATCCGAGGCTGTATGTCGTATAGGACCTAGGCCTGAGTTTCACGTGTCGGCCCTCCTTTCATGACCTCTTGACGTGCTTCAAGTATGCCGCCTTCACCCACTCCTAGAACGACCGAGACACCACCTGTTCCAGACCGCCGGGACGGAGGCGTACAGAGCGTTCCACCTCTCGCCTCCCGAGGGACCCGGTGGCCGCGCGAGACTCGGCGGGCAGCGTCTGTCGGGCGGAGCGCCGAGCCGTCTCGATCAGCGTGGCTATCGGCTCACGACATGACGGCGTTCGGTGGCGACATTCTGTTCCCGGGTGACTTCCGTCAGGAACTCATTCCCGGAGGGCGGTTGAAGGATTGTCGCGTCGTCGTTGTCACGCCGGGCGACAGTCACGTCCCGTGGCAAGCCGACCTACAAGGCCAAGGCAAGATCTCTTAAGACTTCTCGTGCGACTCCCGTCCAGCACGCCCCATCGCGAATGCACCGAAAGCGGCGAGCAGAACACCTGGCCCGATCGCAAGTCCCATCCAGTAGTCCAGGGTCAAAGACGGCGACGCGGCATGGAAGTAGCTGCCGACGAGCACGGGCCAGACGACCGGGACCGACGCGAACCACGCCCCACAAAGGAAGGTCAAGAACCCTGCGCTGACGAGCCGACGAGAATCGAGCGTGCCGGTCAGACGGCGTGCGATCACGACGATGCCGAGACAAGCGAGCAGGCCGACCGCGCCTGGCACGACCGCGCCGAGCCCATGGACGAGATTCCAGGTCCACGAGGCCGTCCCATCTGCTGAGAAGCCAAAACTCGGGCCGACAAAGGGAACGATCCCTGCCCACGCCGACAACAAGAGCGCGAGGAAACCCCCGAGAATCAAGCTGAGCGGTGCGCTTCCCGGCGAGGTTGTTACGACCGGAACACTGTCGGGGACCACTGGCGGCGGAACAACATCTCCTGCAGCCGGAGCCAAATGGAGCGGGCCAGGGTCGCTAATAGGTGTGTCCATGGACACCTCCTTGATCGGGTCACGATCCTAAGGGCCTGCAAGTAAATAACAGGCTTGTAGTTGGGGTTTCCGCCCGATGAGCGTGTAGGTCCGCTCGCCTGAAAATCGTCGCGGGCGACGGAGATCGAGGCGAGCTGCTTGTCGGTGACCTCCTTTCACCTCGGGTAGTAGCCCCGGTCGAGTCGGGCACGGACCTTGAAGCCTGGCGCGTCGTCATCGCGGCGATCAGGTCAACCATGACGGGACTGCGAATGCAGAGCGGAAAAGTGGCCTACGGCCTACAGGTCGGACGGGTCCCGAAGTGTTCGCCGAGTCCTCGTGGGTTCGTGTGGATTCATCGCTAGCGACACGGCACGCGTACTCACACACGACGCTCAGGTCGTCGCATGAGCACCGCAGCGATCACGCCACCTATGACGCCTGCGGCCACGATGATGTCGCCGTCAACAGCCCCGAAGCCGACGGTGTACGCGTAGTATCCGAACCAGGCCGCGCCGATGAAGGCGCAAGCGTACGTGAACGCCCGTACGAAGAACTCCAACCCGCTGCCCATTCCAGTTCCCTTCTGTTGTGAACTCGGCTCGTTACCTCCGAGCATCATGCCAAGAGTGATCGAGCGGCAATTCGAGAAGCAGGTCCTGACGGTGCAAGAGTGGCTGACCTGTCACCCGAGGAAGCCGAGGTTCTGCGCCGGCTGATCGCCATGCTCCCTCCTCGGGCTCTGAGCGGTCTGAGTCGGGAGAGGGCCCTCGCGATCTGTCGCGTGATGGCGCTCCGCTAACCGAGCCGCACCGCGCGAGCATGATCAGATGTCGGACGAGGAGCAGGAGACCACCCCGGCGCGTTCGTGGCGCAGGCGCGTGCCGGGCCCGCTCCGTCACGGCCTCACGATCTTCCTCGTGCTGCTCGTCATCGAGTATCTCGTTATCCCGAAATTCGTCGCTGCGAGCCACGCCGTGGCGCTGGTCACACATAGCGACGTCGTCTTCCTCGCCGTCGCGTTCGTGCTTGAGGCGGCCTCGTTATTCGCCTACGCGCTCCTCACTCGGGTCCTCCTCCCCCCGGACTCCCCAGGGGTCGGGACGCTGTTTCGCGTCGACCTCGCGACGACCGCGATAGCTCACGTGGTCCCCGGCGGCAGTGCGGCCTCCGCCACCCTCGGCTACCGGCTCTTCACCAAGCTCGGGGTCGACGGCAGCGCGGCCGGGTTCGCGATGGCGACAGAGGGTCTCGGGTCCGCCGTCGTCCTCAACGTGCTCTTGTGGGCATCGCTTGTCGTCTCCATTCCTTTCGCGGGCGTTCACCCGATCTACGTGACGGTCGCTGTCGTTGGGATGCTCGCCATCCTCGCGATCGCCGCCCTCGTCTTTGCATTCACGCAGGGCGAAGAGAGGGCGATCCACGTCGTGCAGGCGATCGGCCGTCGCGTGCCCCGAGTCAGCGAGGCACAGGTCGAATCGGTCGTGCGCCACATCGGCGACTCGCTTCGTGACCTGTGGGCGAACCGCGACCAGCTCCGCCACGCGATCGTGTGGGCCACGCTCAACTGGCTTCTCGACGCGGCGTGCTTGTGGGCCTTCCTCGCCGCGTTCCACCGCTACGTGAACCCGGTTGAGTTGTTCGCGGCCTACGGCATCGGCAACGTGCTCGCCGTTATCCCGATCACCCCCGGCGGCCTTGGCGTCGTCGAAGCGACGACGATCCTCCTCCTGAAAAGCTTCGGAGTCTCGTACCCGATCGCGCTCGAAGCGGTCATCGGTTGGCGCCTCCTCAACTTCTGGCTGCCGATCCCGGTCGGCGCAGGGTGCTACATCTCGCTTCGGGCCCAGCTCGGAGCGGAACGCGTCGGCCGTCGCGAGGCTCTGGCGGTGATGGCGGCAGAAGCTCGCGTTGTCGGGAGCCGGGACCTCGACGCGAAGGACGGCAACGCGATCTCGTGAGGCCGCCAACGTCAGCGATGCCGCCGGTCGAAGGATCCGGCGGCGGCCGGCAGGATCCCGGTACCGACGATGGGATACAGCAGACCTTTTGACTAGATGTGAGGCTCGAAGAAGAAGGAGAAGCAGGGATGACAGTGAATGGGCCGACGGCCGCAGCTAGTTCTACTGATGCAGCGGAACCTTGGACGTTGTGACAAGTTCTACACGGCGATGCCAAGACGCGCGTTCGTAACCTAGTCCTGCACAGCGTTGTCGAGGCTGCCGTCGATAGCACCAGACCGGGCCGCTCCGGCCTTGGCGATGTCGGGATCACCTGCTGATCAGGAAGAAGTCTCGCCGAGCGCCGTGACGGTCCCGATAACCGGTTCCTCGTCTTTAGGAGCCCTTTCGCCCAGTGAACGGTCGCTCGGCTGGCGCCCTGGGTCCACCGGCAGCATGTTCCGCAGCCCGTTCAGAAGTCCGCCGAGCTCCATCGGCACGACCAGCTTCGTCGAGGGCGACGAGCCGACCTGCTTCAGGGTCTCGAGGTACTGGAGCTGCATGGTGTTCCGGTCGAGGCCGCGCGCGACCGTGAGGATCCGCTCCAGCCCCGCTGACAACCCCTCGGCGCGGAGTATGGCGCCCTGGCGTTCCCCTTCGGCTGCCAGGATTGCCGACTGCTTGGTCCCCTCTGCACGGGTGATGGCGGCCTGCTTCTGCCCCTCGGCCTCCGTGACGGCCGCGCGGCGGGTACGTTCGGCGGACATCTGGCGAGTCATGGCATCCAGGACGCCCGGCGGCGGGTTCACCTCTCGCACCTCGACCGTGGTGACCTTGACACCCCAGCGCTCGGTCACTTCGTCGAGACGGACGCGAAGAGATGCGTTCATCTCCTCACGCTTGGAGAGCACGTCGTCAAGTGGCATGTCGCCAACCACGCTGCGGAGCGTCGTCGCCGCGACGTTCTGCGCAGCCCCCGCGAAGTTGCCGACGCGCAGCACCGACATCGATGGATCGACCACCTTGTAGAAGATGATGAAGTCGATCGAGATCGACGCGTTGTCCTTGGTGATCGCCGTCTGATGCGGGATCTCGAGATACAGCTCGCGCAGGTCCACCCACGACGTCCGGTCCGTGACCGGGTTGATGAAGACGAGCCCGGGCCCCCTAGTCCCGAGCGCCCGCCCAAGTCGGAACAGCACGATGCGCTGGTACTCACGCACGATCCTCACCGAGATCCCTGCGAGGATGAGGAGGCAGAGCACCACCACTCCGATCACGATCCCGATGATCATGAGCCACCTCCTTCGTTGTTCGCCTCGGCAGACGAGGACGGTACGCCATCGGTCGGGATGGCGACGTCGAGCTCGTTTCCTCCGCGGGCAGCCGCCGTCTCGTCACCCCAGACTTCGAGGCGGACTCCCGCGACGCGTACCACCTGCACTGGCGTCCCCGCCCGCACCGGCCCGTTCACGGCCACGGCCGACCAGTTCTCGCCGTGCACCCGGACAATCCCCTCCGGGTCGAGATCGCCGATCGCGACGCCTTCGGCTCCGTTGGGCGAGACCAGGTGGCGACCGGCCACGTTGATGCCCCTGGTCGTGAGCCCCTTCCAGGCCATCGTGCCGATACCAGCAGACACCACCAAGTCAGCGCTGAGCAGCGCCCAGAGCACTGGGGCGGATCGTCCGTCGACCGCCATCACGACGAGCCAGGCGGCCGCGAGCACCCCGAAAATGCCAGCCGCCACGTGCGCGTGTGGACCCACATGGAATCCGATCAGTGACGCGAGGACGACGAGCCCCAGCAGAACCCCTGCTATCACCCACATAGCGCCTCCTTCCGCGGCTGCGCGTAATCCAGGTTAACGACATTCGAAAACCTTCGGCGAGGCGGGCCGCTCCTTGGAGCCTTCGGTTCGGCGAGTCGTGAGCCACCTACTCGGCTCCAGTCGTCGAGTCGAGGGCGGCCCTTCTACTGCTCTCGGGCTGCCGTCAGCGAGGAGAGATGACCGCCGCGTGGCTCGTTGTCCTCCGGTACGTCGGGGGTCGCGCCAGAACGACACGCAATTCTCACGGTGGCGGATGGCCGTCGAGCAACGGATTCGTTACGCGCAGCGCAGGTACACGTCGCATTCCCACCGACGACCACTCGGTAGCGCCACCGAACGTCGCATGGTGGCCACCACGCTGGCCGATCGAGGATGTTTCTGACGGTAGCCGCACGCGACGCCGCGCTCTCCCTGGAGTCCTCCAACTGTTCAAATGTGCCACTTGCCAGATCCAAGAGGCTCCCTGCTCAGCAGCGTCCGTCAGAACGGCCGACAATGGCCTTGGCAAGCGCAACGGGGCGATGAGCGATGGAGAGCCTAAGCTCGACGAGGTGGCTGAACGTCTCGTAGCAGAAGGTTGGTACAAGGATCCCTACGGCAAGCATGACGACCGTTGGCTCTCGGCTGGCGAGCCGACTTCGTTGGTCCGCGACGCCGGAATTGAGTCTCGTGACCCTCCTCCCGATACCCCGCTTCCGACGACGCTTGTCCCGAGTGAAACATCAAACCAAGCAAGCGACGGTGACGACTTGCGCCGTGCTGACGACGCTGAACGGGAACCACCGTATGACCGCGACAGCGTGGTCCAGGCGGAACTCGACGCCTTCCCCGACTAGCTATCCGCCGGTCAAGTCGGGTGGATGTTCGATTGGAGCCGTGAAGATGTTCCCGGCTGCGGCGGTACGCCGCGACGAGTCCTCTCTCTTCCGAGTCATCCAACTGTTCAAACGTGCCACTCGCAGGATCCAGCAGACTCTCGACCCAGGGGCACCCGTCAGGACGGCCTACAACGGCCCAGGACGCCTGGGCGGAGTGGGACACCGGCCGGAAACCAGCCTCTAGCTCAGGCTACGGCCCTTCACGCAGGCGCGCGGATCTTGACGGAATATCCGTCTGATAGGGACGGCGAACCTCTCTTGGCCGCCACGGCGAATGGCGAGCAATAAGGTTTGTTCTGAGCGACTTCTTGCCAGTGAGCGGAGCCAGGCTTTCCTGACCCAGTTCTTACGGGTCAGAAGCTCCGGTCGCACGTAGAGACGGGCTCGCACACCGCCACCAAATTGTTGGGCCAGCGGGAAAGCGAAGCCGCCAGCGCCTTCTACGGCCCAGCTGCGCTCTAGGTACCGCTGACCGGGCACGGCCGCCCTCGATAACGAACGGCGCGACGCATACGCGGTGCTCGACTGCTCAGGCGATCTGCTTCCCCGCATTCGGCCCTACCGATTGATCGTAGATAGCCTCAACACTAATTTTCACGACGTACGTCGGCGCAGGCAGCGCCGAAGAAATCTGCTTCAACTCTTCCGCAGCTTGCTCAAAGAGCACGCCGCTCGACAGCAGTTCGGCGGTTCCCTTGAGCTGATAGCCGACGCGCGTAGCTGCGTCGATCACTGTCACAGCTACTTTCGGGTTCTGCTCCAAGTTCCGCCGCGTCTTGATGGAGTACAGATCGGCAAAGACAATGTGCTGGTCGTCGAGCAGCCGCACCGAGCCTTTGGGTGTGGTATTGGGGGTGCCATCGCTACCAGCAGTTGCCACCCAGGCCAGCTTGCCCGGCAGGAATTCCTGGACGTGCTTCGGGATAGTCACCATGTGTTTCGCCTCATCTTCTTGACCTTTTTGGTTTCCGGCTGTGCTCACCCTAGTACCGACCGCCCGGTGAGCATCCCGCTGGGGCTGCAACGTACCGTGGGTCGTCGTACGGTATGGCGTACAAACGCAGCACCCACTTGTCCTGCGAAAGTCGAAGAGCTGGCGGCTCATCGGCGAGCTTTTGGCCAGCGCCATATCACCTGCGGCGACGAGGCCGCACAGGACATTTACTTGAGGTCAAGGTCGGCTCTGAGCCCCAGTCGTAGCAGACGTGGTGCACAGCCTCGCGCAAGCGCCGAGGGCGCGTCGCCTGGGTACCGATGTTCAGCGTGCCTGCCCAGAGAGCCACGAGTTAGGCAGCGCCCGTACCACGCAACTCGATGCCGCAAATGCGTGCGTAACGCCCTGATATGCGTGGACAAAAAACATTGGAGAGTCAACGTGAGATCCGGCCATATCGACGGTTACGCGAGCGCACGAGATCCCTGCCGATTCGGCGCTTATCAAGTGTGTGCATCGGTTTGCGACGGAGCGGCTCCGAACACCTGGTTCTGGGGCTCGTGTATGACCATGCCGGCGACGCCGTTCATCGATTTGCTATCGGCGATCACGGTTTCGCTCGAAGAGGCCTTGTGCGGCTATTGCCGAATGACTGTCGACGACGTGGCATTGTTCGACTACCACGGAGCTTTGGTGGTGGTCGAGACCGACGTCGACGAAATCGTCTTTATCCATCCACCCGGAGGACCTGCTGAGGCGCCGGCCTCACTGCCAAGCAACCCCTGCCGTCCTCGAGAAGCACCGGCAGACGCCGCCGTCCGGATGGTCCGCGAGATGACCGGTCTCCAGGTCACGATCGTTCGCGAGTTCGCGAGCTTCATCCAGGAAGGAACACCGACCGGAACAATGTTCGCCCACTGCTACGTCGCTCGGGTCTATGACGGCTCTCTCATCGACGACGGCCCCGAGGGACCGGCAAGGTCGTACCCGCTCGGACGCCCTTCCAGCGATCACGCCAATCCGGATCGCCAACCAGCGGGCGCTCCACGCCTACCTTGAGCAGCTTCATCAAATCTCGGGCCCGGCCTAGCTGACATTCTGCGTCCAATCGACAGAGCCCAAACCTCGGCGGCAAGACGCTCGTGATCGCCCACTCCGGCGCTCGCGGGCAGCGGTCGCGACGAGATCTCTACTCGATGATCTGGGCGGCATTTCCTTGTGGGTCGCCGAGGGGGTACGCGACGTCGCAGACGGTGTCGTCCGGTCCGATCTCGTCGGGTTCGGCCCGGTACACCTCCCGGCAAGACAGGCGGCTCCCCGGCCGCGCCGCAACTTCCGGTGAGCAGGCGACAGCGTCGTAGGCAGCCAGGATCGCTGGGTAGTCCCACTGGGCCTTGGTGATGGTGGTGTACGCCTCATCGTGGCCCGGTTCGGCCCGGATCCCGATGCGTTCGTTGGATTGGATCTCCGCCGGGCAGGGCAAGACGGCCTCGAGCGGACCGTCATGATCGGCATCGACCACGCCGTGGAAGATGAGCGTGAACGGGCCGGTCGGCTCGACCCTGCCGAGGTGGTCCGCGAATGCCTTCTTCGCTTCGCGGACGAAGCTGTCGGTTTCGTGCCCATGAAGGCGGCGCTGGATGGACATGACACGCTGGGCAGGAACATGCCGTGTCTGAATCGGGAACATCGGGTCTCCTCCTAGGCTGAGGGTCGCTTGGACGTGGCGGATGAGCAACTGGCGGTCTGCGTGGCGGCGGGCCAAGTCAGAGAGGAGCGCGTCGAGGCGTCGGATCGCAGCGTCGACGTCACGGGCGATGTCGTCGAGGATGAGCCCGATGTCGGCCAGGCTCAGGTCCGCGCCGGTAGCGCCGGTAGCCGGTGGCGGGATCGGTGACTGTCGGCGAGAGGAGGCCGAGTTGGTCGTAGATCCGCAGTGCCTTGGGCGTCAAGCGCGCCCGGCGTGCGAACTCGCCGATCGAAAGCAGCTCCTCGTTATCCACTATCGCAATCCTCGCCCATGCCCCTGGGACAAGGTCAAGCGGCGATCGGACTCGTAAAGCCCCGGGGAGGGCGCGCCCAGAGCGATCCCTCTGGCAGCGTCCCTGAGCAGCGGCCTTCCCGACCAGCGCGCCAGACGGATCTGCGGCCCCCAGCCGGTCCCGTCGCATCCCAAGTGACTTTGGCTGGTCACAGACTGATCAGGGGCGATGAAAAACTACCAAGTCGGAGACTGCTCGCCGAAGGCCTTCGGTGGCGGGCAGCGATCGAAGAGCTTCAACGGCCGGTCTGGTGACCTCGTCGATAGCGGCCTCGTCTAACTCTCGCATTGCGGGCCAGCTGCGGTGAGCAATGGCAGCGAGCTCGTCGGCTGGGGCCGAGATCCATTGGCGCTGGAGTTCGTGGACGGTGCCGACGAACCCTGCGCCGGCGGCCCATCCCATCACTTCTTCCACCGTGACGCCCCGTGGTCGCAAGTTGCCGCGACGGGCGTCGACCCGCTCGGACATCTCCTTGATGATCTGACCAACGACGTCGTCAGCCGCTGGCCGCTGGGTCGAGGACACGACATAGAGCCCGCCGGGACGCAACACGCGAGCAACTTCACTGAATAGCCGTGCGGGATCGGCGACTGAATGCACAACCCACACCGACACAGCGTGGCTGACGCTCGCCGTCGCCACTGCCATCTCCAAGGCGTCGGCCTGAATGACGAACGACCCCAGGCGCTTCTGGGCTCGCAGGAGCATGGGCGACGAGATGTCGAGCCCGACGACCTGGCGCCCTCGTCTGATGAGACCAAGCGCAACGACTCCGGTTCCGACTCCAACCTCGAGGATCGGGCCTTCGTTCGGCGGGAGGGCGGCATCGATGTCGGCGGCGTACTCGTCACCTCGACCCTCTCCTCCTCGGGTCTCGTCGTAGTGATCCGCCAACTGATCGAACTCGCCCATAAGGACATGTTCGCGTCCGCTCGCTGTCAGCGATCTCACCGCCGACCAGCCTGAGTGCGAGCTGGCAACCGTGGGGTAAAGAATGTCCCGGTGAGCCTGACTCGGCCGGACCCCGGCGAACGAGCTCTCCCCATTCAAACGCGTAGGGCGCAAAACCGCCGTGGGCGCGCACAAGGCCTGGTGGGGTGGGGCCGTCTAGAGGGTTGTCCGGATTCTTGCCATGGTCAACAAGAGGTGTGACGGCGCGTCGGCCGACGCGGTGACCGGCCGAGTCAAATGAGCCGACAAATTAGATGCTTAGCCTGCGCTGTGTCACTGGAATCAGAGTCTCTGAACTCACGTAATCCCTTGTCAGCGCGCTCGGAGGCACTCGACTCCCCAACCTTCTGACAGGTGCTTAGCCTTATCTGTGCTACCAGAATTAGCTTCTCTCACCGTATATAATCCCTGGTCAGCGCGCTCGGAGGAACTCGAATCCCCAACCTTCTGATCCGTAGTCAGATGCTCTGTCCAATTGAGCTACGAGCGCAGCGCGAAGGCGCCACCTTACTTGACTTGCTGGGATCGGCACCCGCAAGCGGCAGTGCTGACCGCCCTCGGGCCGACTCCGAGTGCAATCCTAGACCTGTTCGCCCAGAATCGAACCAACCGTCGGGACTGTCAGGCTCGACGGTTGGTTCGTTGTAGGCAGGCCAAGATTCTGGCCGGGCCGGATGGCAATGTACGCTTGAGCTGGGCGATTGCCCGGGCTGCGATGGTGATCCAGCGAGAGGATCCGACGATGACCTGCTGGCAATGTGGCGAACCGCTTCCGCCGGACGTCGGATTCTGTAGGGCGTGCAGAGCTTTTGTGCGACCACGGAGTGCGCCGCTGATCCGGCCTGGGTTCGCAACCGGCGCGCCGCAAGAGCCATTGAGGACGGCCCCCGACGTCGCTGGCATGGCGCCGGCGAGTTCGGTGCCGGCGGGACTCGAATCGACGCCTCAGTTCTCGGCGTCGCCGACGCTGTCGATATCGCGGCTGGCTGCTCCCGCAGCGGCCTGGAGTTCTTCGTCGTCGACGTTGCGTCCGAGGATTGCCTCGAGCGGGGGAGGTCGGAATAGGAACATCAGTGACGGGCTCGTCGTCGTGGGAACTGCGTTCGTATTGATCTCGCTTTTGCTTACCTGGTACCGCGTCACGATCACGCCGCTAGGTGTGCAGTTCTTCGAATCGATCGAGCGCGCCTTCTTGTCGCGCCTTTTTCCACAGGCCGCGGCAGGTCTAGGCGGGATTACGGGCCCGTTGACGTTGTCGGTATCTCCGCTCGACAAAGCGGCAGGAGGATGGCGTTGGGCGGTCCTCGTGGTGTCAATTGTCATTCTGCTGGAGGTTCTCTTGGCTGTCAGCTCGGGAGTGACGAGACAGCCAGTCGCGACTTGGCCTCACTCAGCGATTCTCCTCGTGCTGACGGTCGCCAACCTGTTTCTTGTCATCGCGGCCTTTGTTGATCTGCCATACGGCGCGACGCCTGCCGGCTACCTGACCGTTACTCGTGGACTGGGCGCGTATCTAGGTCTGTTGGCGGGACTCGTCGCGTGCGGCGGCACACTGGCGGTCCTCGTCAAGAGCTCTGTGGGCGAGGGCACACGTTGAACAGCAGGGCGCCGCGACACATCTGGGCGGGTACGCGGGAGAAGCTCCACACACAGGAGTGTGAGCTGGGGCTGAGAATCAGAAGCCGGGCACAACGGCTGGCTGGCGGCGTGTTGTCCACAGGTTCAGCCTGTGAAGTCGTCGACCCGGCGAGTGCAGGTGTCGGCTTCGAGAGCGGTAACGCCAAGGACTTCGAGGCGGGCGAAAATCTCATTCGCGCAGCGCTAACTGCGATCGTATTCGGTGAACCCGAAGGCGATCGAGGGTGAAGATTCTTGAGCGGAGAGGGAGGTGTGAGTGAGCGAGCGAGGTCTTCACGTTTGGCGGTGACCAGGCACTTCTGACCGAGTTCTCGACGCGACTCGCGGGTTAATGAGCGCGTGTTCACATCACCCTTGAGCGGTCCCAGCGGGGATCGGCCTCGACGATGCCGAGACTGAGGGACTCGAGCTCGGCGACGAGGGAACGCAACCGTCGCTCGTTATCGATCCAAGGGCCGTAGTCGTCCAGCTGCTCGTCGCTCATGAGCCGGGTGACGGTCTTGGCCGTCACCTTGCGGGTCCACTGGTGATAGGGACCGTGCAGTACCGGGGGTTCAGCGTGGCAGCGACAGTTGGGCTTGCCACAGCGTGCCAGGCGCTCGGTCATCGTCCCGGGCAGGACGAAGCCGACCTCGGCGAGGGCACGGGCAATGCGGCGAGCCTCAGCTTGCTGGGTGGGGGTGGGTGGCACCACTCAACCTTGGCACCGGGGATCCACCAGCTGGGTCATATCCGTAAGTATATATGTTGTATGACAGAGATCGACCTGTCCGCCTGGGTGCCCCGCGGCGTCGACGAGCGTGCCGGTGCCTTCGCCCGGGCGGTGGTCGCCCGGGCTGACCCGCCGTCGTGGTCCCGGGCCCGCTCGTTGTTGTGGGCGGCCAGCCGCCTGTGTGCCTTTGCCCTTTGTCGCGGGTTGGACCCCGAGCCATCCGTTGTGCTCTCGAGCGCGCTGATCGAGCGCTTCATCTTGGTCGGGACGAAGAGCTGGTCGCCTGCGGGGCGACGCACCCTGCGCTCGGACCTCTCCTTTTGGCAAAGCGGGTCCTTAGTCCCGCGCCAGGCCCGATCCCGCTCGGGCGCGAGCGGGCCAAGGCCCCCTACAGCGAGTCCGAGCTCGCGGCCTACCTGGCCCTCGCCGACGCCCAACCCACCGTTGCCAGACGCCAGCGTGCCTCGGGGCTGATCGCCCTCGGGGCGGGGGCGGGACTGATCGGGGCCGACCTGCGCCTTGTGAGAGGCGGCGACGTCATCGAACGATCCGGCGGTGTCCTCGTCGTAGTGAGGGGGCGCTCTCCCCGGGTCGTCCCGGTGCGGGCCGAGCTTCACCCTCGAGCACTCGATGCCGCCCGCTTTGTGGGCGCGGGGTTCATCGTGCGCGGGGCCGAGCCGAACCGGCGCAACGTGACGAGCCCTCTCATCGCCTCGCTGGCGGGCGGAGGGGACCTGCCGAGGCTGTCTTTGGCCCGACTGCGTTCAACCTGGGTGTCGCGATGCGCGGCCGACATCGGCCTGGCCACTCTCATGGCGGCCGCCGGGGTGCGCTGCTCCCAGCGCCTGGGCGACGTGGTGGCAGACCTCGATCCGGGCGACGAAGCCCATGCGGTGAGGCTCTTAGGCGGGGGCAGGTGAACGCTGCGGCGACACTGGCACGCCTCTTGGTTGTGATCGACGCCTCGAAGGTGCCAGAGCGCCTCGAGACCTTGCTCCCCGTCGGGGTGCGGCCCCGACAGCTCAGCGTGCGCACGCTGCTTTTAGGCATGCTCCTCACCTTGGCCGACGGACGACCGGCGCACCTGTCACGGGTGCACGGGGCACTTGTGGGACTCGACGACGAGAACCGCCGTGATCTCGGCGTCGTCCGCGAGTCGAAGCACGGCCCTCACACCTTGACCTACCGTCAGGTCGAGTACACCTTCTCCCTCGTCGAAAAGGTGCTGAGCAAAGACGTTCCCGACGGCGCACCCAAAGAGGCGCTCCAAGAGGTCCTCGACGCCCTCCTCGAGGCCAGTGTCGGGCGGGAGGACACGGCCCGCTCCATCTCGCTCGCGATCGACTGGACCGACATCGAGAATTTCTCCACGAGGCGCACCAAGAAAGACGGCACCTATGCCGACAAAGAGGCGTCGTGGGGGCACCGCAAAGGCGGCGGCCCCGGTGAGAAAGACGAACTGTTCTTCGGCTATTACCTCTCGCTCGCCACCATGGTCGCAGACGATGGTGGGGCACAGGTCCCCGAGCTGGTGCGGCGCATGGCGCTCACCTCCCCTGATCACGATCCGGTCCCCGCTCTCGTGGACGTCCTCGGGCGGCTCGTGTTTTCGGGGGTGGGGATCGCTGACGCTCCCTTTCCGCACATCTGGGGACCGTTTCACGTCCCCCATCCTTCTGCACGCTCGGCGCTGAGGATTTCCAGCCGCTCGAGTTCGGTGACGAGTTCGCGTAGCCGGCGGGCTGCTTTGATCCGTGGCCGGTAGCGCTCCTCCTGCTCGGGGGTGAACCAGCGGGTGAAGCGCTTGTTCTGGAGCGTGTAACTCCACTGAAGGTAGGGGCCGTGGAGCTCGGGCGGCTCAGCGTGACAGCGGCAGTTGGCCTTGCCGCAGCGCGTGCGGCGCTCGACGAGGCTCCCGGGCAGCACGTGGCCGCCCTCATTGAGGAACTCGACGAGTCGCTGGCGCGCCTGGTCGGCGCGTCGGTCATCGCGTGCACTCACCGGAACATCCACCTCTTCATATCTGACACTGTATACAGTGTAGGGCATGACGGCAAGCAGGCCCGGTCCGTTCCGATTGCACGCAGAGATGCTCGGCGCCCTGCCGGTGGTGGACCACTTCTTGGATCGCCTCTCGATGGCGAAGTTGCTCGAGGAACACTTGCCGGGCGCAGACGGCCGGGTGCGCCTGGCGCCGGCCAAGGCCATCGGCGTGGTGGTGCGCAACCTGGCGCTCTCGCATCAACCGCTGTACTCGATGAACGATTGGGCGACCGGTCATGATCCGGCGTTCCTCGGGCTCGAGCCCGACGAGGTCTCCCTCATCAACGACGACCGCATCGGGCGGGCCTTGGAGCGCCTCTTCGAGGCGGATCGCTCGAGCCTTCTCGGCCGTCTCGTGCTCGACGCCGTGGCCGGCTTCGGCATCGACTGCTCCGAACTGCACAACGACTCGACGTCGATCACCCTCCATGGGGCCTACACCCAGGCGACAGGGGCGACACGTGGCGGGAGGACGACCGTGGCCGCGGCGAGGGGGCACTCCAAGGACCACCGCCCCGATCTGCTGCAGCTGGTGTGGATCCTCACGGTGGCGGCCGACGGTGCGGTGCCGATCGCCCATCGATTGGAGTCGGGCAACACCGAGGACTCGACTACCCACATCGCCACCTGGGACAGCCTCTGTGCACTCCTTGGTCGTAACGACTTCTTGTACGTGGCGGACTGCAAGCTCGCCACCAGGGAGAACATGGAGCACATCGACAAAGGAGGCGGGCGCTTCGTGAGCGTGCTCCCCGCCACGAGGAAGGAGGACGGGGCATTCCGGCGCTACCTGGTGGACCATGAGGTCGAGTGGACCGAGGCCCTGCGCCGCCCCGCCAGACACATCGGCGAACCCGACGACGTCTTTTCCACCACCGAGGCGCCCTGGCCCTCGGCCGAGGGGTTCCGGGTCATCTGGGTGCGTTCGTCGCACAAGGTCGTCCGTGACGCCGACGCGCGAAGTGAGCGCGTGGGCGCCGGGGTCGCCGCCCTCGATGACCTGAACCAGAAGCTCTTGTCGAACCGGTCACGGCTGAAGTCGCTTGAAGCAGTCGAGGCGGCTGCGGCCAAGGCGACAGAAGATGCCCGGGCGTCGCGCTGGGTGGGGTTCGAAGTAGAGGAGTACACCGAGGTGCGCCATCGCCAAGAGACACGCGGCCGGCCCGGTGTCAACACCCGCTATCGCCAGATCACCCGCACTAAGTACCGCATCCACTTCGTCGTGCGCGAGGACGTCATCTGGACCGACGCCCGATCTGATGGCTGCTGGCCGCTCATCACCAATGAGAAGACGGCAACCGGCACCGCCGTCCTCACCTCCTACAAGCACCAGCCGAGCCTTGAGCGGCGCCACTCCCAACTCAAAGGCGACCAGTTCGTCGCCCCGGTGTTCCTCCGTGACCCGGCGCGCATTGAGGGGCTCATGGCGTGCCACTTCATCGCCCTGCTCGTTCATGCCCTCGTCGAACTCGAGATCAGACGAGCCATGGCCGCTCGAGACCTCGCGAAGATCCCGCTCTACCCCGAACACCGACCCTGCGAGTCGCCGAGCGCGGTGCGGATCTTCGAGGTCTTCGGCGGGCTCTCCCGCCAGCACCTCACCGACACGAGCGGTGCTGTCGTGCAGACCTTCGCACCCGAGCTCACCAAGCTCCAGGCCGTCCTCCTCGATCTGTTGGGGATACCAGAAACCCGCTACCAGTGAGCGATGGGGGA
>Ga0224555_1001946_pt1 | contig 25999 bp, 23 predicted proteins | sample 714S23034metaG_FD_180687 | JGI IMG/M metagenome (GOLD analysis project Ga0224555, IMG submission 180687) | Peat soil microbial communities from Stordalen Mire, Sweden - 717 S2 30-34 | ecosystem: Environmental > Terrestrial > Soil > Wetlands > Peat | place: Sweden: Norrbotten County, Stordalen...
CACCCGCAGCGACGGCAGCCCCGATTGCTTCGTCCCGAAGAACTCGCCCGGCCCGCGCAGCTTCAAATCCATCTCCGCGATCAGGAATCCGTCGTTGGTGTCCACCAGCGTGCGGATGCGCTCCTTTGCCGTATCGCTCATCCGCTCCGTGATCAGGATGCAGTAGCTCTGCGCCGCCCCGCGTCCTACGCGCCCGCGAAGCTGGTGCAGTTGCGCCAGGCCGAAACGCTCCGCCTGCTCAATCACCATCACCGTCGCATTCGGCACATCCACCCCCACCTCGATCACCGTGGTCGAAACCAGAATCTTGATCTCGCCCTTCTTGAAGCGCTCCATGGTCGACTCCTTCTCGTCCGACGCGAGCCGCCCATGCATCAACCCCACCGCAATCCCCGGAAACACTTCCTGCGACAAATGTTCGTGCATCTTTTCGGCCGCCTTCATAGCGCTGGTCTCCGACTCCTCGATCACCGGATACACCACGTACGCCTGCCGCCCCTCGTCGATCTGCGTCTTCAGGAAACTGTAGATCCGTTCCGCATAATCGGCCGTCACGTGCTTGGTCACAATCGGCTTGCGCCCCGGCGGCATCTCGTCGATCACCGAAACGTCCAGGTCGCCGTACAGCGTCAGCGCCAGCGTCCGCGGAATCGGCGTCGCGGTCATCACCAGCACGTCCGGATGCACGCCCTTCTGCAACAGCTCGAACCTCTGCATCACGCCGAAGCGATGCTGCTCGTCCACAATCGCCAGGCCCAGTTTCGCGAACTCCACATCTTTTTCGAGCAGCGCGTGCGTCCCGATCGCCACGTGCGCCAGGCCCCCGGCGATCAGCTTTTTAAGCTGCCCCTTTTCCCGGCTGGTGAACGATCCGGTAAGCTGCACTACCACGTAATCCAGTCGCGCCAGCAGTTGCTTGAAGTAGAAGTAGTGTTGCGCCGCCAGGATCTCGGTAGGCGCCAGCACCGCCACCTGATACCCGTTCTCGATCGCGATCACCGCCGCCTCCGCCGCCACGATCGTCTTGCCGCTCCCCACATCGCCTTGCAGCAGCCGGTTCATCGGCCGCGGCGCTTTCATGTCCTGCGCGATCTCGCCGAGCACGCGCTTCTGCGCGCCCGTGGGCTTGAACGGCAGCATCGCCTTCACCTTCTCGCGCACGCCGTCCGTCAGCTCGAACGAAATGCCCGGCATCGTGCGCGCCTTGCTGCGCTTCAATGCCACGCCGCACTCCAGCCAGAAGAACTCCTCGAAGATCAGCCGGAACTGAGCCTGCGAGCGGAACGCATTCAGCAAGCGCATGTCCGTCTCCTGAGGCGGGAAGTGCGTCTCCTTGATGGCGGTCCAGCGGTCCGGCAGTTTCAATCGTAGCCGCACTTCCTCGGGAAGCTGATCCTCCACGGGAGGCAGCGATTCCAAAATACGATGCACCATCGCCCGCAGCACGCGCGTGCTGATCTTCGCGACGGCTTCATAAACCGGAACCACCCGCCCCAGATGCAGCGCCGCTTCCACCGCGTCGTCGTCATCGGTCAGGATCTCGTATTCCGGATGCAGCATGGTGATCTGTCCGGCGTAGCTGTCGAACTCCACCTTGCCGTAGAGCGCCACTTTTTGTCCCGGCGCAAACACGTTGGCCAGATAGCCGCCATGAAACCACTTGCCCACCAGAATGCCGCGCGAGCGATCCGTGAACGACGCTTCAAACAGTCCAAGATTGCGCCGCTTGAACCCCGAGAGGCTTGCCGACCGCACCTCCGCAATCACGGTGGCCATCTCGCCCGGTGCCAGTTCGTTCACCGCCTTCACATTGCTGCGGTCCTCGTAGCGGAACGGCACGTAGGCCAGCAGGTCCTCGACCGTCGACAGACCCTTGGCCTCCAGCATGGCCGCGCGCGCCGGCCCGACGCCTTTGATGTAAGTGAGCGAAGTAGCGAGATCCATGTGGGGCAGGCTCTCAGCCTGCGGCGGCCTCTCAGGCCGCCCGGCTGCGCTTTCAGTGTACAATGCCGGAAGTGAAGCTAACCGCCATCTTAATCTTCTGCGCCATCCCAGCAGCAGCCGCCACCCTGCGACTGGGCATCATCGGCACCGACACGTCGCACGTCACCGCCTTTACCGAAATCCTGAACGACGAATCCTCGCCCGACCACGTTCCCGGCGGCCAGGTAGTGGCCGCCTACAAAGGCGGCAGCCCCGACATCGAATCCAGCGCCACGCGAGTGGACAAGTTCGCCGACGAGCTCCGCACCAAATGGAAGGTGCGCTTCTTCACCAACATTGCCGAAATGTGCCGGAATGTGGACGCCGTCCTGCTCGAAAGCGTCGACGGCCGCGTCCACCTGGCGCAGGTGCGCGCCGTGATCGCCGCCCATAAACCGGTGTTCATCGATAAGCCGCTGGCCTCCACGCTTGAAGACGCTCGCGAGATCGACCGCCTGGCCCGCGCCGCCGGCGTGCCCTGGTTCAGTGCCTCCAGCCTTCGTTTCGGCGAAATCGCCGAGACCATGAAGTTCGCCGACGCCACCGGCGTGGAAACCTGGGGCCCCGGCCCGCTGGAGCCGCATCACCAGCTCGATCTCGCCTGGTATGCCATCCATCCCATCGAGTTGCTCTACGCGCTGATGGGTCCGGGCTGCGAAGAAGTCAGCCGCACCTATACGCCGGATGCCGACGTCATCGTGGGCCGCTGGAAGGACGGCCGCATCGGCACCGTGCGCGCGCTCCGCCCCTACAGCGACTATGGCGCGGTGGTCTTTCGCCCCAAGCAGATCCTCGAAAGCCCCTCCCGCCCGGCCGATAGTTACCGCCCGCTGCTGGTAGAAGTGATGAAGTTCTTTGAAACCGGACAGCCGCCCGTATCCAACCAGGAAACGCTGGAGATCTTTGCCTTCATGGATGCCGCCCAACGCAGCAAGGATGAAGGCGGCAGGCCCATGCGCCTGCGATAGCCGATTCGTTACGATAGAAGACACGCTCATGTCAAATCTGCTGGAGGGCAAAACCGCCCTCATCCTCGGAATCGCGAACAAATGGAGCCTGGCTTATGCCATCGCGCAAGCCTTCTGGCGCGAAGGCGCAACTCTGGCGCTCACCTATCTGGGCGACCGCCAGAAGATCGCCATTGAAGAAATGTCGGCGGGTATGCCCCTGGCGGGCCTCTGGCCGTGCGACGTCACCAAGGAAGAAGACCTGCTCGCCCTCACCGACTCGCTGCGCGCCCTGAACCGCCCGCTGGATGCCGTCGTCCACAGCCTGGCCTTCGCCAATCGCGAGGACCTGTCCCGCCCCTTCGTCGAGACCGGCCGCGCCGGCTTCCTGCTGGCCCAGGAGGTCAGCGCCTTTTCCCTCGTGGCCGTGGCCCGCGCCACCACCCCCGTGATGACCAACGGCGGCGCGTTAATGACCCTCACCTACCTCGGCTCCACGCGCGTCGTTCCCAACTACAACGTGATGGGCGTAGCCAAAGCGTCCCTCGAAGCTTGCGTGCGCTACCTCGCCAGCGATCTCGGTCCCCAGCGCATCCGCGTCAACGCCATCTCCGCCGGGCCTGTCAAGACCGCCTCCGCGCGCGCCATCAAAGACTTCACCACCATTCTGGACTACGTGGCGCAGCGCTCGCCGCTCCGCCGCAACACCGATCCCGCCGAAGTCGCCGACACCGCCGTCTTCCTGGCCAGCGATCTGGGCCGCGGCGTCACCGCCAATACCATCTTCGTCGACGCCGGGATTCAGATCATGGGTTTATAGTTAAGTAGACCCATGAAGATTGAAGTCGTACTGACCGAAGCGGAAATCGTCCAAGAGCTTACCGAGGCTGTCGAGGCTCGCGACCTTCCTGAGAAGTTCTTCTATTGGGGACCGTTGCCGGTGCGCGCCTGGCTGGCGCGCGCGGCCGATCCCGCATTCGCCGGCCTGCGCTGTGCCTGGCAGCAGCTCGCCGCCAAAGCCGCCTGGCTGCTCGAACCCTTCGGCCCCCCGATCCACGCCATCAGTTTCGGCGCAGGCGATGGCTCGACCGATCGCCTGCTGCTGGACGCCATCCGCCAGTCCGGCCGCGAACTGAAGTATTATCCCGTGGATGCCAGCCAGGCCTTGCTCGAAATGGCGTGCGCGGGCGCCGAGGACCTGGATATCGAGACCGACGGCATCAAGGCCGATATCTCCAGCCCCATGCACCTGGTCTTCGCCTCCGACGCCGCCGAATCGCCTAAGCTCCTGCTGATGTCCGGCAATACGCTGGGCGGATTCGATCCGCTCGATCACATCAAGCACCTGGCCCAATGCCTGCATGGCGACGACCGCCTGATCCTGGATGCCGAGATTTATCAGATCGACGGCAGCGTGCCGCACCCGGATACGTTGCGCCAGTTTGCATTCGCCCCGCTGGCCGCGCTAGGCGTCTCCGCCGACGACGGAGAAGTGCGCTTCGAATACAAGCGCGACCAAAGCATCGCCGGCCTGCATGTGACCGCCGCGCATTTCCGCCCGGACCGCGACCTGCGCATCGCCACCCCGGATCGCGAAGTGCTGGTCCAGCGCGGCGAGCACATCAACCTGAACTTCAGCTACAGGTTCACCACCGAAGCTCTCCACACGCTGCTGGTGGAACGCGGCGGCCTCCGCATATTGGACCAGATCCCCAGCCCGGATGGGCGGCATTTACTGCTGGTCTGTTCGCGCTAGTGTGGGGCGGGCGTCCACGCCTGCGGCGGGTCTCCAGACCCGCCCTTTATTTCAACTAGCCTTCCGCAGCACGTCTTCGACCGCTGCCGGGTGCTTCGCGATGACCGCTAGCAGCACACGCGTGGGCGCGTCGGGGTGCGACCGGCCTTGCTCCCAGTTCCTTAGCGTAGCCGGTGGAAAACCAAACTTGGTCGCGAATTGCGCCTGGCTGAGTCCCATCTTCAGCCGGACCTTTCGCACATCCACCTCTGGCACATGCACCAGCGTCACGCGCACGTTGTCGTTCTCGCCTTTGGTCCACGCGATCGCCTCCTTCAATCCCTGGATAATGCTCTCGCCGACGGTCTGAGGTTTCCGCGCGCGCGTCGTCTTCTTCACGGCGGATTTGGCTCTCGTTTTCGTAGTCATATCGGAGGTCCTATCCTTTTCTCGGGTACACAGCCACCAATGCCGGGACCAAGCGCTTCATGGCGTTTCGCTCGGCCTCGCTGAGGTTCGCCTTTCGGTTCTTCGCGTATGCGGAGAGTAGGAACACGGGCAGGCGCTCGTTGTGGTAGTAGTAGATCACTCGCGCGCCGCCCCGCTTGCCCCTTCCCTGAAGCGCCCACCGGATCTTCCGAACCCCACCGCTCTCCGGGACGACCTCGCCAGCCTCTGGATTTGCTCCCACGACCGTCATCGGAGCGGACGCCATGTACTCCCACTATACGCAAATTGCGTACAGTAAACAAGTGATGAACAGAGCCTGATCCTCCAAGGCGCTCGAACGCGGCGGCCTGCGCATCCTGGACGAGATCCCCAGTCCGGATGGGCGGGTATTTACTGTTGGTCTGTTCGCGGTAGAATCGTACAGGTGCGCGCCCGTAGCTCAGTTGGATAGAGCGGCTGGCTTCGAACCAGTAGGCCGGGGGTTCGAGTCCCTCCGGGCGCACCAGATTCCAAAGGCTTTAACCATCAATTCGCCTTCGCAGTCGCCGAATTGACAGCCAACTTGACAGCCACGGGGTTCAAGGCCTCATCCATCTTGCGCGCCGTCTCGTGTTTCATATCTTCCAGAACGTGCCCGTACGTGTTCATCGTCAGACTGATCGAGGAATGTCCGAACAGTTCCATGATCAAGCGGGGGTGGACCCCCTGCGCAAGGAGTAATGTCGCGGCCGAGTGGCGGAGATCGTGAAATCGTATACGCGGCAGTGCAGCAGCCTTCAGGATCGGGTAAAACTTCCGAAGCATGCTGCGTTGATCCAGCAGAGTACCGCGCCGGGTCGTGAAAACCATGCCAGTCTCAACCCATCCGCTCCCTGCCGCGAGGCGTTCTTGATCCTGGGCCATGCGGTGGGCGGCAAGGGCCGAAACAGCGACTTGAGGGAGTCTGATCCTACGCCGGCTTTTCTCCGTCTTTGGTTCCAGCATCATGAGGCTGCTGCCTCCTTCCGGCCCCAGGTTCTTCACTCGCTGTTGGGTGTAGTTAACCGTGACGCTTCCGGCTTCAAGGTCAACATCCTCCTCCCATCGCAGCCCAAGAATCTCGCCCTCGCGCAACCCGAGGCTTAAGCCAACGGTAAACAACGCCTCAAGGCGATGGCCCTTGACCGCGGAAAGAAACCGAATCGCTTCGTCCTGATCAAAGACATGAAGAGGCTTTTTTTCCAGGCGCGGGGGTTTTGCAAGCGCAGCAACGTTGCGCTGAATCAGGCCGTCATGGACGGCCACATTCAAAGCGGCTCGAAGCGTTGCTCTGAGGTGGCGAATTGTCTTGGAGGAAAGGCCAGCTTCCGCTTTGGCGCGCATAAGCTCTCGAACGTCCTGCGGCTGCAATTTCGCCAGTAGGCTGCGCCCGAACGCCGGAATAAGGTGTACCCGTGTTTGGTACTCGTACGCGGCGTACGTCTTCGGCTTCAGTGCAGGCGGTCTTTGCGCTGCTAACCACCGGGTGAGCCAGTCGCGAACGGTGAGGCGGCCCGATTCAGGGGGTAGGCCGAGTTGCTCAGCCCGGAGAGCACGAGTCAACTCGTTTTGCACTTCCTTCCGCGTCTCCCCGTAAAATGATTTGCGGTGCCGTCTGCCGTCTCGGTATCCAAGGTCGATTGTGGACACCCATCGGCCATCCGTTCGCTGGTAGATCGATCCCTCTTTGTTACCTCGCCTGCTCATGCGATTTCTCCATTTTTTTGGCCCTGTATTTCCGCGCCGCGAACCTGTGATTGGCTTTGATGCCACACTCCGGGCAGAAGTGATTCTGGTTGGCACGCGGGCGCCGCCCTGGTGCAGGGTACCAACACTGACAGGCCGAACAGCGGACGTGCCCTTCGCGATGCATCACAGCCCATAGCAGTTGTGCACCAATCGCGCCCAGTGCCGTAAGCTCAATGGGCTTGATTATCGTCGTTCCCCTTAGCGATGACCATTGCTTGAGATGCTCGGGGATCGGGCCGTCAGAACGGAGTGGGCCGATTGCGCTGAAGCCTATGGGGTGACTCGGCCCCAAACGGAAATCAATTACCGGGCCTGACCAATCGAGGGCTATCGTCACTTGGCACTCATCAAGCCAATGATTCACAAATGAGGCCAACGTTCGTTTCTGCTGTGCAACTGTGTTGATCGGCTGAGCCGCCAGAACCGCGATGAGCGGATGATCCGCTGCTACTTGGTCATCCTTCTTCGCAGCCATGAGGGCGTCGAGGGGTGTTCCTCTTATCTGTTCAGCCAGATTCGCCATGTAACGAATCAGCACGTTAGGATCGCTCTTGCCAAGAGCCAAGCGCGCGCCCAGCGGACTCGCCTCAGCGCTGAGGCGAATTCCGTCAAGCCGCCAGGCCCAGTCGTCCTTGCTGGCTCGTCGGTCCGAGTGGAGTTTGTTTGCAACCGTGATGATTCCGTTCGCTCGTCGGGTATATCGTCGCCATGCGTCAATGCTTTCCTTGTAAACGGGCCGAGGCGTCAGATCTCCATCTCCACGAGTGACGCCGAGCCCCGCAACAAACTTTATGGTCGATTCGTAGCAGCGTGCGTCTTGTGCGCGGTGTCCCATGGCTGATCCATGCCTGCAAAGGCCAAGCGGCCCGTACTTGCGGGCGAACCCCAATAGCTGCTCAGGTTTTTTCCCGTCCAATCTGGTGAACGCTTCGAGCAGTGAGGTAAACGAAACGCGGCGGTCCCCGACAGGCCGCATAGAAAGCTCTCGGTTTGTTTCCCAGACGATCTGGTCGGCTTCGTCGATTCGCACCTGGAGTTCAGGTCGCAGCCGGAAACCCCGCGAATTGAAGGGCGACGGCGAATTTGGAAAGAATTCCGACAACGTAATCCTCACGTCATCCTGAAGGTATTTACATCCTAACACACATTTCCGCATGATAGCAATGGACCGGAGGTGACTACATGGAAAAAAAGATACTCTTGAGGCCCGCGGAGGTCGCGGAACTGATCGGGCTGGGCAAAAGCAAGACGTACGCGCTTATCGCGGCGGGCGCGATCCGCAGTGTGAGGATTGGGGCCTCCATCCGCGTTCCAGCGGATGCCCTGCGGCAGTGGATCGAAGAGTTACAGGCCGGAGAACCAACACAAACTCATCAAAAAACCCCTTGATCGACGGTAATCGCTCAGTTTCTCAGCGGATTTTTGACAGAGATTGGACGAAAGGCCCTATGGACGCTGACAAGGAAATCTGGTATCGCACGGGCACGGCTGCGAGGCAGTTAGCCACCTCGCCGCACAAGATCAGGGAATTGGCGAAGGCGGGCCTGATCGAGTCCCAGATGCGAAGAAACGGCTATATCTACATCCCGGCCCGCGAGCTCGAACGCCTGGCCTCTGAGGGCCTACCACCGATGCCGGCGAATGCGGACCTTCCTGAAGGCACCGAGGACGGAAGCGAACAACCGGACGCCCCAACGCGGCCGCGCAGCCGTGCCACCCAGGAGCTTTACGCGGAGCCATCGCGCCAGCTCGTCAAAAAAAACGAAGCCGTGATAGGCGCAAGGCTCAGCGTTGAGCAAAAGCGCTACAAGCAGGAGGAAAGAGATCTTGACGAGGCCGCCGCGCAACGTCGGGCGCAAGCCCGCCAGGCGCAGATGCAGCAGCGATGGCGCGATGAGCTTATCGAGCGTGTGATGCTGAAGGTACCGCCCGAATTATTTGCCGCTACCTCCGACAGCGTCCGCGAGTTCCTGGACCGGGTTCCACCGTGCAGCAACGTGACCGCGAAGGTTGATGAGATTATCGAAACTGCACGGCGCCCGGTAGAGCGGCGCCGGTCGCAGGATCGCGCCGCCGAGCAAGCCCTTGGGCGTTTAGACCCGAGTGTCCGTGAAAACGCACTGCGCAAAATGGAGGCGCGATCAGCAGTTGAAAACGCCGTCGCCCATCTACCGGACCACTCCGGCTACCCAGAAATGTGCGCAGTCGCCGAGGCGGCCGTTGTGCAGATCAATGCGGCTGTCTCGCATCGAAACAAAATTCAATCTGAAAGTGCGATTGGTTTGTTTGACCTTGGCTGGGGCGCAACTTCGGCAGAGGTCGAAGAGGCACAGGCCCTAGCACGGGCCGCACTCCAAGCGCTGGCGGTGGGAGTCCCCAACCGGCAGTTTCGCAAGGTGCGGGACGATGCCATTGCACCGGTTGTGGAGCGAATAAATCGACGACGGGGAGAGGCCAGCCGCCGAAGCGCAATTGATCAGGCGGTTTCAAATGTCTCTGTCCGCATGATCTTCTCCGGAGGCACTTCAGAAGTAGTTGCCGACGCGAAGGCCAAGGTTCGCGCCGCTCTTGAGCGATTGCCAGCCAGCGCGTCCGCTTACGAGATGTCGAAGGCCGAGGACGCTGTGCTCGAACCCATCACAGCCGCGGCCCGTCGAGCCCGCGAGGTGCTAAGCGCCCAGGTGGATAAGCGCCTGGGAGTTTTGCAGATCTCATTTAGTTCTTCGATGGACCGTTGGAACTTGCGGGACCAGGTTACAAAAAGAATTCGGCCAGCCATTTTCAAAGAACTCTCTGAGGACCCCGCCATGTCTGACCGGAAACTGGAAAGACGGATCGATCAACTGGTAGACGAATGTTACGAGGACTTTTTGACTGACGAATAGAAAGGAAACCTATGGCGAGTTCGGAAACCCCAATATCCGAGCCAGTGGCGGCCGCGCTTCACGAGCTCAAGGAAACCATCGACGGCGAGAAGCTGTCCCGCGCGAGTCGGTTGAAAGTTCTCGCGGCTGTACGGCGTGCGATTGTCCTAAATGGAAAGCCCGGCAGGAAACATGATCGGATTGACAGCGCCTATGCCGACTACAAAGGCGGAATGAAGGGCCTGCCGCTATTTCGCAAGCACATTCCTCACCATGACCGGCTTAGCCAGTGGCGTCGCCCAATTCTGGAAAAAAGGCTCATGAACGCTATTCATCAGCGAGCTAAGCGCGAGAGACAGCGCCAACGGAGAGTAGCAATCCGCCAATGACGGCCCCCGGTGATTGTCAGCCTGACGATTCCGTGTACTGTCAGCCTGACAATTCGGCTTCCGGATTTGTCACCGCCAATTCGTCGGATCATCAGAGGTGAAAGGAGAATCCCTCAATGGCAAATAGCATTGCGGATTTGCAAGAAACCATAGACGAGCAGCAAGAGACCATCGATCAGGCCCTCGAAATTCTCGAAGACGCATACACTCCCGAGGCCACTCGCGCCGACCTGGTAGAGGCCATGAGCCAAGCCATAGACGTGCTGTCAGGTGAGGAGGAAGAGGGGGACGAGACGGAAGAAGCCGACGACGACGACTGAGCGGAGGCCGAAAAATGCCGCGATGGTGGATCTCGGACTACCTCAGATCGGTTCGGCTCATGGTGGATGAAGCGGACCGGAGCCGAGATCCGCGGGTCAAAATTACTGCCCTCCGAATACTCGAACGGCAGGCCTCAACGATCCGAGACTTGGAGTCCGAACACTGGGCGGACGTCCTGGGGCGGCAAGAACCAGTGTGACCAAAAACAGCAACGGCGCCGGTTTTGAGCGGCGCCGCTGCCTGACTTTTCCTGGAAAGGCTAACCGATGCTTGTATCATCGGACACTCAAAGTATACCAAACCGCTGTCTTGAGAGCAACAGCCAATCTCAGGACCCGAAAGCCACAGGGCCGGAATACCTCTCCGAATGCAGCCCGAAGGATCGGCCATGGGACCGACACAGGAGCCAGGCCGACGACGTAGCGGGGATTTATCTGGGTGAGCGCGAGTTCTCCCGTTTGGGCGAACGGGTTCAGCAGTGTTCTTCCATCCTGGGATTCGCCTGGTCGCCGGAAAAGGGCGATTCGACCGTGCTCACGCTGAAATTGCGGACGGCCCGCTTTTGCCGCGTCAGGTTGTGTCCTTGCTGTCAATGGCGCCGCGCGCTCATGTGGATGGCCCGCTTCCACCAGGCTCATCCTGAAGTGCTGGCGAGGTGTCCGGGAACCCGTCCTGTTTTCCTTACTCTCACCCGGAAGAATGTCCCCGTCGGCCAACTCCGCGTGGCCCTGCGCGCGATGAGCAAGGCATGGGGCCGGATGCGGAAGCGGACGGAGTTCGCGGCCGTGCTCGGGTGGATACGCACGGTTGAAGTGACACGCGGCCAGGATGGCTCGGCCCATCCTCACTACCACGCGCTATTGATGGTGCCAGGCGAGTACTTCCGCAGGTCGTCTGGCAAGTACGTCGATCACGTGGGCTGGGTGAAGATGTGGCGCGAGTCGCTCCAGGTCGATTACGATCCCAGTGTGCATGTTGTCGCGTGCAAGCCGAAGCATGGTGTTTTGATGGCCGGCGGCGAGATGCTCCCAGCGGGGGCGGGGTGGATCGAGGCCGCGCGCGAAACCCTTAAGTATGCGGTCAAGCCTTGCGACATGACCGCGGATCGGAATTGGTTTCTCGAACTCACCCGGCAATTGCATAAGCTCAGGTTCATCGCTTCGGGCGGGGCGCTAAAAGACGTGCTTCGCGAACGCGACGAAACCAACGATGACCTCCTGGTGCTGGGCGATGGTGAAACGGACGACGGTGCCAGGCTCTACTTTGGTTGGGAACGGCCAGTTCGGCGCTACAAGCGGTGGCACATTCAATGACAACAGCCGGCGAGGACGCACACGACGCAGCCCGCGCCATGCTGGACGCGTTCGCCAGCGTCGGGGCGCGGACCTCCGACCTCACCACAACCACCCGGCAGGGCCGCAAGGAAGCCTTTCGGAGAGCCATACCGATTGACAGCCTGCGGTCTGGTATAGCTGCCATACTCGACAAAGCAGCCAGGGCAGAACATAACGTGATTGTGCGCCCGCGTGGCCCAAACGTCGTGCTCATCCAACTCGACGACTTGGGCGCCAGCGGAGCGGCGCGGGTCCGAGACGTTGCATTCCTCGATCTGGAAACGAGCCCTGGAAACCATCAGGCATGGGTGGCCATTCAGCCCGCCGAGGCGGCCGGGGGTGATCTTGCCCGCAGCCTGCGACACACTGTAGGGGCCGACCTCACCGCCAGCGGTGCAACCCGCGTAGCGGGGAGCCTCAACTTCAAGGACATGTATGCTCCCGACTTCCCGCGCGTGGGAATTGCGTTCTCCTCGGCCGGCCGTATCGTGAGCAAGGAAAAATTGGCGCACCTTGGTTTGATCGCGCTCGGGGATCGGCGAGAACAGGCCTCCACCGCTGCGCATTCGGCCTACAGCGAATCGCCAGGGGGTTCCGGGGGATATCCCTCCCGAATCGCGGTTGCGCGCCCAGCCGGCCGAAAATGGCCCAGCTATAGCCGTTGCGTCGAAGGGGCACCCGAGGCGCACGCCGGGGGCCGTCCCGACATCAGCCGCGCCGATTTCACGTGGTGCATGATCGCAGTTGATTGGGGGTGGGGGATTGAGGAAACCGCCGCCCGATTGATGGAGGAGAGCAGCAAAGCCCGCGAGAACGGAGAACAATACGCAATTCGTACCGCGCGGCGCGCCGCCGCAATCGTTGCCAATTCTCGTTGCCGCTAACTTTGCTCGCCATTAACCTTTGTCAACTTGCTCACCGTTCCCCTTCGTCTTAACCTTTAGGCTGAAGCGAAGAACCCATGAAACGTACACTCTTTATCCTTGCTTTCGCCATCGCCGCGTCGCCGACATTCGCCGCGCCGCGAACCAAGACCTACCCGGCCAGTTGTGATCGTGTTTGGGCAGCCGTCAAGGCAGCCACAGCACCGCCGCATTACAACTTCGCTATGCTCGATGACGCCCAGAAGAAGGGAATCGTCTCGACTGGCAGTGGCCTAACAGGTAAGCGGAACCTCGACATAATGCTGTCCGGCACTGGAGACGCCTGTACGGTGTCTGTTGGCGGATCGTACTCGGGTCTGGTTCACAACGACAAAGGCGATGTGTTCAAGCGCATAGAGGCGGCATTCACGGAGACTTCTTCATCCGAATCGCCAGGACTGGCGCTGAAGAAGTAACCCCCCCCGTGTTTCTAATTCTAACAGTTAAGAGGGTCCATCTATGACTGAAGAGGAGCGGCGCTCGCAGATCCGGAATTGGTTCAACATCCCGAAACCAAAGGTTTCGACTAGCGCCGTCGTCGTTGGAATCGTCGTGCTGGCGGTCGGCTTTGCTGTCGGCCATGGCACCCTTGGCGTCCTACTCCCGGTTGCTGGTCTCGTTGTACTGGGTGCGTGCGCCCTCACCTATCAGAAGAGGCGGCGCGAATACCTCGGCCGTCCACCGCTTGAAACAATGCTGGAGTGGCTCAAACAGGATTTTGCACAAAAGACGGCGGCATCAAGTTCCGGCTTCGGCCTAAATGCGGGCGAACTGTCGCAGGATAGCGCCCTAGTCGTGGGACCAATGGAAACGCGCGAGGTAAGGAAGGTGTATGAGGATGACGACGCCTCCCCGTTTCTCTTTCAGTGTTGGAAGCTGGCGATGTTTCATTTCGCTCCGGGTATCGTGGCTGTCTACCAATGCGACTACGACTGGTGTTCAAACAGTGTTACAAACGAACGGCGCGAAAGCATCGACTCTCAACACGTGGTGACGGTGCGGACGGACGCGACTAGCGTCGGCTCGCGTCAGTTCGTTCTATCCCTTTCGAACCAAGAGCACACCGATATTCCGCTGCGCAGCGGGAGGTATGCTCCGGTGAATGAGCAGCAGTTGAATGCATTGGCTGATCGGGCAGTGCAAGCGATCCACACCGCGAAACGCGACTGGGCGGCCGGAACGCATGCGCCGCGTGTTGCCTCTGCTGCTCCTACGTCAAGCCCAGTCGCTATACCGTCAATCCCGCCGGTTGGAAATCGCGGTCGGTTTTGTTCAGGCTGCGGTCGCCAATTGGAATCCATAGGAAGATTCTGTCCCGAATGTGGTGTTAGGGTCCAAACCTCACAAAACGTCAATGCACCAGAGCAACTCGCCCACTTCTCTTGATACTTAAGGGATAAGTGTCGGATCGACGCACGCGATTTTTGACAGCCAATTTGACAGCCAAGCGCGCGGAAACGTGCGGAAACAGCGGACGATTCAGCACGCAAGGAAAACTGTATCCTGAACAGAACATGATACAGTGGAAACGGGCGGAAGACCTACTGCATAACTTCGAACCAGTAGGCCGGGGGTTCGAGTCCCTCCGGGCGCACCACATTCCCAAAGCACTGGCGGGTCGCTGCCCCCGCATTCGTGTGGCCTATGAACCGAACGCCTCTCAACCGGCTGTTTTGCACGCCTCTCTGGGTCGCGGCCCTCATCGCCGCTCCCGCATGGGGGCAAGCCTCCGCGTCCATTTCCGGAAGAGTGGAGGACGCCTCCGGCAGCCCCATTGGCGGCGCTACGGTAACAGTCAAAAGTCTGGAAACCGGCGCATCGCGAACCGCCGCCACAAATGCGGACGGCAACTACAGAGTGCTCTCCCTGCCTCTCGGGCCGCAGGAAGTGAAGGCGGAAAAGCCGGGGTTCAAGGCGGCCTTGCGCACCGGCATCGATCTGCGGATTGGCCAGCAAGCGGTCGTGAACCTTCGCCTGGAAGTGGGCGATCTGGCCCAGCAGGTCACTGTTTCCGAACAGGCCCCAGTGGTCGACACCACTACCGCGTCGGTCGCCGGGGTGGTTGGCGAACAAGCCGTGAAGGATCTGCCGCTCAACGGAAGAAGCTTCGATAACCTGATCGCCCTGAACCCAGGCGCCATCAATTACAGCGCCATGAAGAGCGCCAATACCAGTACCAGCGACGGCAACACCTTTTCGGTGGAAGGACGGCGGACCGCGGAGAACCTGTTCCTGTTAAATGGAATCGAATATACCGGCGCCAGCCAACTCGCTGTCACGCCGGGAGGCGCCAGTGGGGAGTTGCTGGGAATCGACGCCGTCCGGGAATTCAATGTTCTGACCGATACCTACGGAGCGGAGTACGGCAAGCGCGCCGGCGCACAGGTCATCGTCGCGACGCAGTCCGGCGCCAACGTGCCGCACGGGTCGGTGTTTGAATTCTTGCGGAATAGCGCACTCGATGCCCGCAACTTCTTCGACCAGGCTTTCGTCCCTCCCTTTCGCCGCAACCAGTTTGGAGGGGCGCTGGGAGGGCCGCTACGGAAAAACAAGCTGTTCCTATTCGGCAACTACGAAGGCTTCCGCCAAGCCCTGGCAGTCACCAACGTCGCGGTGGTTCCCGACGCGCAGGCGCGCCTGGGTCGGCTGCCCAACGCCTTCGCCAATCTGAATCCGGCGATGCTCGCATACATGTCCTTTTGGCCCCAGCCCAACGGTCCGGAGCGCGGGAGCGGGACGGCGCTCTCCTACAACAATCCCCGCCAGTCGATCCGCGAAGATTTCGGCACCACGCGCGCCGATTACACGCTGGGCAGCCGCGATTGGCTCGCCGGCATCTACACCATCGACGATGGGAACAGCCTCATCCCGCTGGCAGATCCGCTGTTTGCGTCCTACGAACCGCTGCGCGCCCAGGTGGCCAGCGCGCAGGAAACCCACGTTTTTTCGCCGCGGTTTCTGAACACGTTCGATGCCGGATTCTCGCGCGCGGGCTTCAACTTGGATTCATCGCCCCTGGCTTCGTTTCCGGCGAGTGACTCGTTTGTCGGCGGATTGGGGCCGGGCGGAATCGTGATCGGGGGCGGCGTCACTACCACGGGCTCCGGTTCAGTCACTTCAGCCGGCCCGAACAATGCCGCGAACGCCTGGTCCCGCCGCAATCTCTTCACCTGGACCGATGGCGTTCAGATTTTGAAGGGGAAGCATCAGATCAGCGCCGGAGTTTGGTTTCAGCGCCTTCAGGATAACGACGACACCGCATCGCGGCAGTTGGGACAAGCGAGTTTCACCAGCCTGACGACGTTTTTGCAGGGCAAGGTCAGCAGCTTCCAGGTCGTGCCCACGGCGAGTGAGCTGGGTTGGAGAAGTCTGGAGGGCGCCTGGTATTTTGAGGACACCATCAAGCTGCTGCCGAATCTCACGCTCCAGGCGGGCATCCGCGATGAGTTCACCAACGGCTGGAATGAAGTGGCCGGCCGGGCAGCCAATTACGTCACCAATGGTAGCGGTGTGCTGGAAACCACTCCGATCGTCGGCCGTTCGGCGTTCACTCAAAACAACGCCACCCATCTATTCGGTCCCCGCATCGCCCTGGCGTGGGATGTCTTCGGCAATGGCCGCACCGTGCTGCGTGCCGGTTTCGGCACCTATTACTCACTCATCGACGATCTCAGCTTTCTCCTGAATTCCCTCCCGCCTTACAACGGGGCACTTTCCTTCGCGAACGTCTCGCTGCCCTCGATCCTGCCCATTCTGCCGAACGTCGCTCCCCCACCCTCGTGCGGCCCCGGCGTCCCGGCGCCATGCACTACTTACGCGCCGCAAGGTGTACAACCGAACGCGAAAACGCCAACGGTCGAGGAGTGGCGTCTCACCGTGGAGCGGCAGCTCGACCGCAACACGGTCCTGCGGCTGGCCTATGTGGGGTCGTTCGGATACCATGGTCTGCTCAGCGTGGATCCCAACACCATTCCCACCCAGATCTGCGCCAGCCCTTCTGGTTGCGCGGCAGGCGTGCCCCAGGGCGCGCAGTATATCCCCGGCGGCAGCCGGCCGAACCCGTACCTGAGTGCGGGCTTCTTCTGGTACACGGAGGGCAACAGCAGTTACAACGCGCTGCAGGTGGACGTGAACCGTCGTCTTACGCATGGGCTGGAATTCCGCGCGAATTACACTTGGTCGAAGAGTCTCGACATGAACTCGGCGCTGACCGGCGCGCAAGCCAACAATCAGGCGCAAATGATCCTGGACCGCAACGACCTGCAGAGGGACTGGGGACCCTCGGCATTGAATGTCGCAAGCCAGGGCAGCATCTCCTGGACCTACGCGCTGCCTTTCGCGCGCGACCGGCGCTGGCTGGCGGGATGGCAGATCGACGGCATCGCGACGTTGTTGACCGGCTTCCCGTTCACTCCTCAGATTGGCTCGAACCGGTCCGGCGATGGAGACACGCGCAACCCCGACCGGCCGTCACTGAATCCGGCCTTCAGCGGGCCGGTGGTGGTGGGCAACCCGGAACAATGGTTCAACCCGAATGCGTTCATTCTGCCCGCGGCCGGAACCTATGGAAACCTGGGCCGCGGAACTTACACGGGACCGGGCTTGGCCGCGCTCGACCTATCGTTAGTGAAGAACATCGATGTTACCGAGAAAATGAAACTCCAGCTTCGATCGGAGTTCTTCAACATACTCAATCACACCAACCTGGGGACTCCCAACGCCATCGTATTTTCAGGCGGCGCGATCAGCCCGTCGGCTGGGTTAATCACCACGACGGCGACTACGTCGCGTCAGATTCAGTTCGGGCTGAAGCTGATTTTCTGATCGTGTGGGGCGGCGTCCACGGGGTGCCCTCTGGGCCCGGCGGGTCTCCAGACCCGCCCGCTTCCCCCGCTTCCCTAGACTAACTAAGAGATAATCGGGCCTGTTATGCTATGATCTATCCATGGGAGCCATGCAGCCTGCCCGGGCACAGGCGCACGGGAGCAGCGTCGAGGAAGGCCGTATTCAGTTATACGGCTGGGACTCGCGGACTGAGTCCTGGAACGGGCCGACCGGATTGAGTTTCTCCCTCCGTGCGTCCCGGCGCCTGGTGCAAGCGCTGCGGGCCGCACCCGGCCGGTCGTGGTACGGCCCTGTGAACTGCAACGTCCCGGGAGAAGCACCCACTCGGTTCTTCAGCCTCATCCACGCGCTGTGCGACTGCGCAGTCGCCATGATCTACTGCAACGATTCGCGCAACGGTCCGGTCGAAATCGTGACGGTTGTTCCGCCTGAGCTGCGTGCGCGCATGAGACCCGACTTCGCCTTCGAGTTCGTGGCGTTTGCGCGATTCCTGGGCGCTCTGAGTGAGGAAGGCGCTTTGACCGTTCACGATCTGATCGTCGCCGCCATTCTGGAATCTCCCTCCTCGGAAGCGTTGGTGTTCTGCATCAGTACCGGTTTGTGGACCAGCGACCTCGATCATGTCCTGTCATGCTGTGTCGAAAAGATCGCGTTGAGCATGCTGGAATGGGTAGCGGAGCGCTAGCTCACGCGCTGGGGCGGCGCGAGGCGCTCGTCGATCTCCTGCGGTTGAGCGGAGTAAGCGCAACAACTGTGGGGCTGGCCCTTTGGCTCGAAAGCCGCAGCCATCGCCCGCAAGAGATCCAGCCTGTTGATGTCGCCCGCGACCTGCGCGTGCCCGCCGACCCGGCGTATCCCGATCTCGCAGTCGCACAGGGCGACGATCCAGCCGCGCTGGTGCGCCGCGCAGTGGACGCGTTGGGCGGCATGCGCCGCTTCGTTTCGCGCGGCGACGTGGTGCTGGTCAAACCCAACATGGCCTGGGACCGCACGCCCTCGCAAGCCGCCAACACCAATCCCGCGGTAGTCGCCGCAGCCGTGCGGCTTTCGCTCGAAGCGGGCGCCCGCCGCGTGATCGTCACCGACGTAAGCATCAACGAGCCGCACCGTTGCTTCGAGCGTAGCGGCATCGCCGAGGCCGCGCGCGCGGCCGGCGCAACCATCGTCCTGCCTGGCGAGCGCCGCTTTCGCGACGTACACCTCCACGGCGAGATCCTGGGCGCGTGGCCCGTGTTTCAGCCGTTTCTGGAAGCCGACAAAATCGTCAACGTGCCCGCCGCCAAGCATCACAGCCTCACCGGAGTTTCGTTAGGAATCAAGAATTGGTACGGTATTCTGGGCGGCGAGCGCCGCCGGCTGCATCAGCGCATCCACGAAAGCCTGGCCGACCTGGCGGCTTTCATGCGCCCCACGCTCACCATCCTGGATGCCTGGCGCGTGCTCCAGCGCAACGGGCCTTCCGGCGGCGACTTGGCGGACGTGGAACTGCACCGCACGGTGCTCGCCGGAACCGATCCGGTAGCGGTGGACGCCTGGGCCGCCCAGTCCTTCTTTGGCCTTGACGAGCGCACGCTGCGCTATCTCTCGCTGGCCGCCGCACGCGGGCTGGGTACACCCCGCTTCGAGACGCTGCGCATCAAATCGGTCTAGGCATGCAGCCTCCCGCGCAACTTCGCGGCATTCTGGCGCTGATCGGATTCACCTCGGTGATCGCGCAGGTGGTGCTGATGCGCGAACTGATGGTGGCCTTCTATGGCAACGAAATCTCGCTAGGACTGGTGCTGGCTTGCTGGTTGCTGTGGACCGCCCTGGGGAGCGGCGTGTTCGGCCGGATCTGCGCCGGCCGGGAGTCCCGCGGCTTTGATCGCAAAATGGCTGCCGCGCTCGAAGCCGCCGTGGCCGTGGGCTTCCCGCTGGCGATCGCCGCGGTGCGCGAGAGCCGTCCCCTGTTCCAGCACGCGGGCGGCGAGTTGCTGGGCTTTGGCCCCATGTTCCTGACCGCGCTGGTAGCCCTGGGCTTGGTCTGTCCCTTTTCCGGATGGCTTTTCGCGGTGGGTAGCCGCATGCTCCCCGCCGCTTCGGTCTATGTGCTGGAAGCCGCCGGCTCGGCATGCGGAGGACTGCTGGCCAGCCTGGTGCTGGTGCGCTTTCTGCCGCCATTCGGAATCGCGGCGGTGGTTGCCGCCATGAACCTGGCAGCCGTCGCGGCGCTCGTTGGCGCCAAGCGATGGCGGCCGGTGCTGGTCGCGCTGCTATCGGCTGGCTTGCTGGCGTTTGCCGTCCGGCCCGCCGAAACAGTCACGCTCGACCGATTCTGGCAAGGCTTCAAGCTGCTGGCCGTGAGCAACTCCTTGTACGGAAACCTGGCCGTGCTCGAATCGGAAGGCAGCCGCAGCCTGGCGGAGAACGGACAGGTGGTGACGACCGTACCCGATCCGGCCGCCGCCGAAGAGGCTGTGCATCTTCCACTACTGGAACATCCTCGCCCGGAGCATGTACTGCTGATCGGAAGCTGCGCCAATGGCAGCCTTGCGGAAGCGCTGAAGCATCCGAGCGTGGCGCAGATTGACTGCGTGGAGCTGGACCCCGCCGTCGGGGAACTGGCGCGGGAGTTCTTCCCGAGCGCCATCCCACCGGACTCGCGCGTGCGCCTGCATGCTATCGACGGGCGGCGGTTTCTGAAAACCGGCCCTTCCCAATTCGACGTGATCGTGGTGAACCTGCCCGAACCGCGCACCGCCCAGTTGAATCGCTTCTATACCCTGGAGTTCTTCGCTTCCGCCGCGCAACGCCTGCGCCCGGGCGGGCTGCTGGCGCTGGCCTTTCCGGCTTCCGAGAACTACCTGTCGCCGGAAGCGCAAGCTCTTCTCCGATGCATTCACAAAACGCTGGCGGCCGTGTTTCCGCACGTCGCTGCGCTGCCCGGCGAGACCGTACACCTGTTCGGTTCCACCGCGCCGCTGGTCGTCGATGCGCGGGAATTGATCGAACGACTGCACGCGCGCCATGTGAAGACGCTCTACATCAGCGAACACTTCCTGCCCTTCCGCCTGGCGCCCGAACGCGTCCGCGAACTGGCGTCGCAGATCGAGCCGGACGCCGCCACGCCGGTGAACCGTGACTTTACGCCCATCGCTTACTACTTCGATCTGACGCTGTGGAGCGCGCGCTTCGGCGGCCTCTATCGCGGGTTGCTGGAACACGCCGGACAGGTTCCGTTTTGGGCTCTCCTGGTAGCGGCGCTGGCGGTGCTGGCCGGGCTCGTCCGGGTGGGCCGCCCCACGCCCTCGGCCCTCTGCGCAGGCGTCACCGGCTTCACCATGATCGGCGTCGAGATCCTCCTGCTGCTGGGGTTCCAGGCGATCTACGGATACGTGTACCAGCAACTCGCCCTGCTGGTGGCCGCATTCATGGCAGGCATGTCGTGCGGAAGCTGGCTGGCGCTGCGCCGGTCCGCGCCGCCCCCGCTCGCGCCTATTCAGGTTGCCGTGGCGGCCTCGCCGCTGGTGGTCTTCGGCCTGCTGGGCCTCGGCGCGGCCGCGGCGCCGGTGCTGGCCCTGGTCTGCGGCGCGCTCGGCGGCTTCCAGTTCGCCGCCGCCAGCAGACGCTATTTCACGCACTCCGCCAGCGGCGGCGGGAAGCTCTATGCAATCGATCTGGCAGGATCTTGCGCCGGCGCCCTGCTGGTCAGCGCGTACGCGATCCCGGTGTTCGGCTTCCTCAGAACGGCGTCGCTGATGGCACTCGTAAATCTGTTTCCAGTGCTGGCCGCGCGCGCCCGCCGCCAAACACCAGCGCCGTAAACGAGAAGATGTCGGTCTCGCTGTCCTGCCAGGCGTCCGGAGGCAGCCCCGCCTTCAGGCAGGTCTGCTTGAGGAAAGTGGTGCGGTCCCAGCGCTGGTCGGTGGCCACCTGTGGCAGCAAAAGCCCCTCGGCTTCGTCCCGCTTCATCACCAAGCCGTCGCGTCCCGGCTGGATCTGCTTGATATCGAGCACGCGGCGCAGCGGCGAGAGCACCGAGATTTCGTACTCCAGCTCCGGCAGCTCGCCCACAGTGACTGGAGTGAACCGGTGATCGCGCACCGCCGCATAAGCGGCCACATCGCGCACCGTCAGCGCCAGCGCCGACGATGGCGCTACGTAGCCGATGCATCCGCGCAACTCGCCGTGCTTGGTCAGCGTGACAAATGCGCCGCGCTCCTGCGCCAGAGGTCCGGAGGCGGGCGGCGAATAATCGTAAAGCTTATGCTCGCGAACCACCGTCTCGACCGACTTGCGCGCCACGCGCAGCAACTCGCTCCGCTCGCTGGCACTGAGAGTGAGACGCGGCCCCGCGTCGGCTTTCCGCGCCGGCCCGGCCGCCAGCACCACCGCGCCATAACCCACCACCCGCGAGCGATCCCCGGTGACGTCTCCGGTATTCGCGTACTTCAAAACAATGGCCTGGTTTGCGCCGAGACGCTCGGTGGCGATCATGGCCGCGATAATCGGACCGCCGCCGCAAGCTTCCCAGACGCGCTGCTGGAAATTGCGCGACATGGAAAGATAGTCCCACTCCTCAATCGCCGTCAGCGTTTTGTGATCGATGGTGACGGCTTGGTCATAGGTGTGGTAGTGCGACAGATCCGAGCTGGCCACGATGAGCGTCTCCGGACCGGCCAGTTTGGCCAGAGCCAGACCCAGCGCGCGGCACGTGGCGTAATCCTGATCTCCCATAACGATTGGCACAAGCTGGAAATCGCCCAAGACGCGCTGCAGGAATGGAAGCTGCACTTCCACGGAATGCTCGCGCTTGGTGGCATCCGGCGTGTGGCCGCTGCCGGAGAGCTTGATGAGCGGGCTGGCGCCGGCCAGTTTCTTGGCGAACGCCTGATCCACGGGAACGCGGCCGAGCGGAGTCTCGTACGCAGCGCCATCGAACACCGAAGCGAAGGGGAAGGCCTCGTAGTGCGAGGGCGCGATCACCACGACGCGCTGATAGTGGCGGCCCTTGAGCAGCGCGTAGGACCACCCCGCCACGTGGCCGGAATACTTGTAGCCCGCATGCGGCGCCACGATGGCTAGCAGGTGCGGGACCGGCGGCGGGGTGGCTTTGGCTACGAAGCCGTCGACCATTTGGGCCAGTTCTTTGGGGTCGGCGGGATAGAACGATCCGGCTACCGCGGCGGGCCGCACGGTTTGGGACTGGGTCTGGACACGGCCTTGGATTGAGACCCAGGCGATACAGAAAAACAACAGTAGTAGCTTTCGCATGTTTGCTCACCGGGCCGGCTAAAAGCCGGCTGCGGGCATGATTGCCCGCCCTCCAATTAGCTCCAGACGCCGGGGATGGGCCGGCGGCAGAAGGTGCATTTACCTTTTTCGATATGCAGGGCGTTTATGGTGAACCCTACACGCTCCACCACAATGCGCTGGCAACCCGGGCATCGCGTGCTTTCGGCAGGATGCCCCGGTACGTTGCCTATGTACACGAACTGCAGGCCCTCGGCGTCCGCTATGGCTTTGGCCCGCTCTAGCGTCTTCACCGGCGTGGGCGGCAGGTTCTTCAACAGATAATCGGGATGAAAGCGGGTGAAATGAACGGGCACATCCACGCCCAGTTCCGCTTTGACCCAACGCGCCAGGCCGGTGAATTCGGCGTCGGAATCGTTCAGCGTGGGAATCGCCAGGTAGACGATTTCGGTCCACCGGCCGAGCCGCCTTATGGTCGCCAGCGCCTCCAGCACCGGCTTCAACTGCCCGTTCACCACCTCTTTGTAGAACTTCTCCGAATAGCCTTTCAAATCGATCTTGATGGCATCCACGCGCTCGCACAACAGTTTCAGCGGTTCCTGCTGGATGTATCCGCCGCTGATGACCGCGGTCTTCAAACCAGCCGCCCGTGCGGCGCCGGCCGCGTCCAGGACGTATTCAAAGAACACCACCGGTTCGCTGTAAGTGAAGGCCACCGCCGGGCAGCCGTTCTGCCGGGCGGCGTCCACCAGCATCGACGGCGGAAAGTACGTGGCGCGCACCTGCTCCGGGCGAGACTGCGAGATGTCCCAGTTCTGGCACATCTTGCAATTGACATTGCAGCCCGCGGTGGCCACCGAGAAGGCCAAGGCACCTGGCAGGAAGTGGAACAGCGGCTTCTTCTCGATGGGGTCCACGTGGGCCGCCGCGACGCGCGAATGCACCAACGTGTAATACTTCCCTCCGCGATTCTCGCGCACGCCGCAATAGCCGCGCTCGCGGTCGTCGATCACGCACTCCCGCGGGCAGAGCTTGCAGCGGATCTTCTTATATGGCAGCTTTTCGTAGAACTTCGCTTCGGTGACGAATTGCGCGTCGTTTTCGGCCGCCAGCGCCAGGCACGGAAGAGCGAGAAATGCGCGGCGCTGCACGTCATACCTCCACGCGCGCGATCCGCGCGGGATCGCAGATTCCGATGCGATGATCGGCATCGGCCGCAGTCAAGATGTAAACCGGCTCGCGCTTCACGGAGGCGAGCGGCGGCATGCCCTTCTCCGCGCGTTTGCGTTCCAGGATCTGCCAGCCCGTGCGATCCAGCGCCACGGGGTCGCGCGAAACCAGCAGGCCGTTGAAGGGCCAGCTCCATTGCGGCATGTAGGAAGGCCCGCCTTCATACTGCGGCGCGATCGCATCGCAAATATGCAGCCGCACTTTCTGCCGGATGGGCGGCAGCATGTAGACGTCGGCGACGTAGGGGTTGCCCACGTTCATATGATATTTGTTCGGATTGTGGATGGCACCGAAGAAGTTTTTGAGCGCCATGGTGGCTCCCACAATGCCGTGATCTTTGAGCACCGGCAGGTTGATGACGCAATCGCAGACGCGGGTGAGGGTGCGGGCCAGCAGGCTTCCAGCGCTGCCGTAAACCGCCAGTTCGTTGTCGTAGCCGAGTTCGTCGTTGCCCATGACGCGCAGGCGGCCGGTGCGCGCGGAAGGGTGGAACCCGGCGCTCTCCAGGTCGGAGTTGAGCCGATCCCAAATCACGATATCGGCGGCCGGGATACCCGCCTGCTGGAGGCGCTCCGATACGGCTTCCACCAGCTTCACACTGGTAGAAGCGCCACGTCCCGCCAGGCAGTTCACTTTCAGGCCGACCACTTCGCCGCGCTTTGCCACCTGTTTCCAGGCTTCGAGCGGAGTGTCGCGATCATAGACGCGTTGCACGCAGCGGTCGAGGAGCGCAAGCAGCCGGGCGGAATCGGGCGCCGAGTTTCCCGCGCGGAGCCGGGCGTCCTGGCCGATCACTACCACGGACCTGGCGGTCTGGGCTCGTAGACCGACCGCTGCGCCGGCGAGCGACGATTGGAGAAGCCGCCGGCGGCTGATGGTCATATGCGGGTCCTTTTATATTATTCTACCGCTCCCACGGTCGCGGCTCGGTTGGTTATCGCGGGTCGGTTGGTTATCGCGGGTCGGTTGGCGAGTGGCTGGCGGCTGGTTGGTTGGGTGCCACGCCGGGTGTGGGCGGGGGGTCGGGGAAGTCGCCGAGCACTTCGCGGGGGATTTCGCGCCAAGTCCCGTCGAGGCCGAGGACCCGCGGGAGCACGGCATAGTGACTTGCCCCTCCGGGGTTGAGCCAGACCAGGCCCATTTTGATCTTGTTGGGTTTCTTGTCGTGCTCTTCTTTCAGGCGTTCGGTGCGTTCTTTGCGGTAACGTTGCAGGTCGGCGATGGTCGAGGAAATGGATCGCTGGAGGCGAGTCTGGGTGAGGTAGATGCGGTGCAAGGCCAGGGCGTATTCGCCGGAGGGCACGGCGGGCGAGTGGATGCTGAGCCTCGTTGCGGTCGATGCGGGCCAATTTCCACTGGGTGACGGCGATGTCCTCGACCAAGGACTTTTCCATGTCGTCCTGGGGCATCCAGGCGGCGGAGAGGCGCGCGAGGTGTTGGTCGAATTTGGCTTGGTCTTCGCCGGGGATGATCACGGATTCGGCGCGCAGGCCGTGGACGAGGGAATTGAAGCGAACGCGGTCCTTGGCCTCTTGACTTTGGGGGCCGGTAGATTTTTGCGCATTGCGCCGATTGGCGCGTATCTGCTTGATTGTAGCCATAGTTACCTTTTCTGCCGAGCAATGCCAATTGGGAAAAGGCATTGGCCGCCGATGAACGCCGATAAACGCCGATAAGACAGAACAAATGCCGGTTTTTTTGGCGTTGCCTGCTGAGAATGCCACCGGGGTCAGCGATGCTGGTTGCGCCGATGCGCCAAACTGGCGGGAGAATTGATTTACCCGATTTCAGGGTAGCGCGTCGGGCGGGCGAGATTGGTATGCGGTTTGGGTGGGTCGTGGCGAAGTGGTTTGTTTGGAGTGGGTTGCGGCCGCGAAGCAAGTTGTGACCGAAAACCGGCCAATCGGCAACGAGGCAGGCTGGGATTCTTTTTCAGCGTGAATTCTGATACTTAGGAGCGAAGGCGGGGCCGCGGAGTC
>Ga0224555_1001949_pt1 | contig 25935 bp, 19 predicted proteins | sample 714S23034metaG_FD_180687 | JGI IMG/M metagenome (GOLD analysis project Ga0224555, IMG submission 180687) | Peat soil microbial communities from Stordalen Mire, Sweden - 717 S2 30-34 | ecosystem: Environmental > Terrestrial > Soil > Wetlands > Peat | place: Sweden: Norrbotten County, Stordalen...
CGCAGACAAAGTTCGTATTCGGCTAGAGCCCTTGTCTGTTGTTGTGGAAGTACCTCGTGGCGAGCCGCTCTTATCCTCGATTTCACAGCTCGGCTTCGAATTCCCATGCGGAGGAACGGGCTTCTGCGGCGGTTGCAAAGTCCGCGTACTCGCCGGATCGCTCCTAGTCACGGAGCAGGACCTCTCTGCATTCTCACCGGAAGAACTTGCCCACGGATGGCGGCTCGCCTGCCAGGCGCACGCGGAAACGTCAATTGTGCTGGAGTGCGTGCAGTGGCACATGGATGTCCTCACCGACGACTCCGGCCAATCTGCGCTGAAGCCTGGCCTCAGAAAACACGGTCTGGGTATTGCCATCGATCTGGGCACGACTACGATCGCCGCCCAGATGCTGGATCTGGCGAGCGGAGACATTCTCGCAGTGGAAACAGATCTCAATCCCCAATCCGCTTGGGGATCGGATGTAATGAGCCGCATCCGTGCAGCCTTGACCGGCACCGATCTCACAACGATCGTGCGATCGAAATTGCAGGCAATTGTTTTGAACCTCGCGAGAGGGCGCGAACTGGAGATAGATGAAGTGGTCCTCGTTGGCAACACGGTGATGCACCACCTGTTCGCAGGGCTGGATGTAGAGCCGCTTTCGCGCGCACCGTTCGAGTCCGCTCTTTTGGGAGAACAAAGCTTCAGCCCTCAAGAATTGAACTGGCCGCTCTCCTCGGCCTGTCGTATTCGTTTTCTACACTGTCTCGGGGGCTTTGTAGGGTCGGACATTCTCGCCGGAATCGTTGCCATTGGCATGCCCTCAGCAGACAATCTGACGGCACTGGTGGATCTGGGCACGAATGGAGAGATTGCCATCGGTAGTCGCCGCGGAATTCTGTGCGCTTCGACGGCTGCAGGACCGGCCTTTGAAGCCGGTACAATCCGCATGGGAATGCGAGCGGTCGCCGGCGCCATCTCTCGCGTCTTCTACTCCAACGCGAACATGCAAGCTACAGTAATTGGAGATGGGGAAGCGCGCGGAATCTGCGGCAGCGGGTTGGTGGATGCGGTAGCAGCAGGGCTTCAAAGCGGCGCCATTCTTCCGTCAGGGCGCATCGCAAATCGCACCAAGATCTTTCCTGTCTGCGAACCAGTTGTTCTCGATCAAGCCGACATTCGCGAACTGCAACTAGCAAAAGCAGCCATCGCCTCTGGATTCAGGCTGCTACTGAAATGTCTGGGAGCGTCAGCTGACGATGTGCAGAGCATCTACCTTGCTGGCGCATTCGGCAACTATGTCCAGATCGACAGCGCCATCGGTATCGGGCTGATAGAAGCTCCAAAAACATGCATTCACGCGGCAGGCAATGCGGCTCTGCGTGGCGCCAAGGCATTGCTGCTATCGAAGGAAGAGTCGGCCCTGCCTGAGATCGCACATGTGAGTCTTGCCGCAGAGCCCAACTTTCAGGATGAATTTGTGAATTGCATGACCTTTCCTCGGATGAAACATATCCCAGAAGCGCATTGAGGGTTTAGGCCCCCAATGGCAGTCTCACCTTGTCATCCGTTGAACTCGTGGACCGCATCGATCATGGCTACGATATTAGCCAGGGGCGTCTTCGCTTGTACGTTGTGAATTGTGTTGAAGACGAATCCCCCACCCAGTGCGAAGATCTCACATCTACGCAGAACCTGTTCCCGAACCTCTGCCGGGGTCCCAAATGGAAGCACATGTTGTGTGTCCACCCCGCCACCCCAGAAGACGAGATGATCACCAAACTTCGCCTTCAGTTCCACCGGCTCCATGCCAGTCGCGGAACACTGGACCGGGTTGAGGATGTCGATTCCGGCTTCGATAAAGCCAGGCAGGAATTTTGAAACCGCGCCGCAGGAATGTTTGAAGACCTTCCAGGGCGTGTGCGAATGAATCCAGTCACAAACCTGCTTGTAGTATGGGAAATACAGGTTGTTGAATGTTTTCACGGAACAGAAAGCTGACGTCTGTGTGCCGAAATCCGTCCCGCAAAGGAAGATCACATTCACGGTGTCGCCAACCACAGCATAAATGCGCTCAAGATTCTGGATTGCGACTTCACATTGGCGTTCAAAGACTTTGTGAATGTATTCCTGACGGCTGCTGGTTGAGACATACCACTCTGCAATATCGCGGATGCCTTTGGGATGTTTCAGGAATGGCGCTGGAACCATCGCAATATCACCGAATGCAGTACCACCGAATGTGGCGGCTACGGCCCGACCTGTCGCCGCCGCTTCCTGCGTCGCACGCGTAAGGTAGTCGAGATCTTCTTGGGTAACGGGTTTAAATTCTTCTGTATTGTCTTCCGGATTCAACCTCTCTTCATGCAGCGGCTCTTGCCGAATGATGGAATCAAAAAAATGACCCCCACTTGGCATACGCCCGCTTGGCGGCACCGTTGTGTCGCCTTCCGGGTAGATCAGCGTGTCGCCACTGACGTCCACCGTCGTTTTGAAATACTCGGGAACCAGGACTTCCAGCCCGTTAAACATCCAGCTCTTCCAGTTCTCTGCCGGAAATCCAAACATCGTGTTCCGAGCGAAGACTCCGACCACATCCAGTCCCATTGCATTCTGCAGATCATCGTCCAGGACCGCCAGCATTTGGAACGGTTCGTGGATGCGGACCGGCCGCTTCTCCAGTCCGTAATAGTCCCGCAACTCAGCCACGCAGCTCGCGTGCACCCCGGTGACCATGGTCCCGCCAAAATCGATTGGGACGCGACCCGGCTGCCTGTGATTCAACGTGGTGATGACCCGGTCGCGGCTTGCAGTGTTGGTTGCTATGGTGCTCATGCCCTTGCCTCGTTCAGCGGGCGTGTTCGCCCATCCATCACTTTAATCCCGCAACCAGAAATGCTGAATCTGTTCCAGCGTCCGGCCCTTGGTCTCCGGCAGCATGCGCAGGATGTAGACAAATCCGGCCACGCATATCAGCGCATACATCCAGAAGACATGCGCAGTCCCGAAGCGGCCATTGAGCAGCGGGAAGCTGTAGGTCAGCAGGAAGCACGCCGACCACAGCGACATGGTGCTGATCGCCATGGCGGTGCCGCGCACCTGGTTGGGAAACAGCTCGGAGAGCACTACCCAGGTGATCGGCGCCAGCGTCATCGCGTAGCAGGCAAGCGCCATGACCACCAGCACCAGCATGTGGATGCCGTGACTGTGCGCCCGAAACAGCGCTCCCAGCACCACATAGATCAGCGCCAGCCCTGCGCAGCCAATCAACATAAGCATGCGCCGCCCCAGTTTCTCCACGGTCGCGATGGCCACAAAGGTGAAGATCACCATCACCGTGCCCGTGATCAGTATGTTCGCCAGCATGCTCGACAGCCCGTAACCGGCCGCCGAGAAGACCTCCTGCGCATAGTTGAAGATCACGTTGATGCCGCACCACTGCTGCAGCGTTGCCAGAATCACGCCCAGCACCAGCACCCGGCGCAAGGGCTTGCGTATCAGTTGGCTCAACTCGGTGCGCGTCTCGTGGCGGCTGTGGTGCAGGCTCTCCTGGATGTCCTCCAGCACACGCGCCGAGTACGCCGCGCCGCCAATGCACGCCAGGTTGCGCTCGGCCTCGGCTATCCGTCCGCGCTGCACTAGCCAGCGCGGACTCTCCGGCACCGTCAGCATGCCCAGGAAGAACACCAGCGACGGGATCGCCGTGGCAGCAAACATGTACCGCCATGCCATGTGCCCGTTCCAGGATGCGGCGATCTCCGCCAGCGTCGCGCTTGCCGGCACGGGCTGCGCAATCAGCCAGTTGGTCAACTGCGCCAGGAAAAGGCCAATCACGATGGTCAATTCATTCAGGCAAACCAGCTTGCCACGAATCTCCGCGGGCGCCGCCTCCGCGATGTACATGGGCGAGAGGCCCGATGCCATGCCGATCGCAAGTCCACCCAGGATGCGCCAGAACACAAAGGCGTCGAAGACATGCGCAGACCCGGTCCCGATCGACGACACCACGAACACCGACGCCGCAATCAGCAGAGCGCGCTTGCGGCCCAGCGCCTCGCTGAGCACGCCGGAGCACAGCGCGCCCGCAAAGCAGCCAATCAGCGCGCAACTCATCGCCCAGCCCGATTGCGTCGCGCTAGCGATGCCGAAGTATGCTTCGTAAAACGGCTTCGCCCCGCCGATCACCACCCAGTCATACCCAAAAAGAAGCCCGCCCAGCGCGGCGATCGAACAGATCCAGTAGAGATGAAAGAGATGGAATGTGCCTTGCTCGAGGTCCATGTCCTGCGCCAGAGAAGTCTTCATGGGTCGTCCCCGTATTGTGTCAAATCGCATGCAGCGTGCGCCAGCACATTCGTGCGCAAGAGATATCTTCCGCAATGTGGAATGGCACCGCGCACGATATTCATGAGGTGTGTGACGCGTCACTGTGGCGCTATGACATTTGAGCTATGCTGAATGCCGTTCGCCGATACACGGGAGTGATGCATGAGCGGAACGAGCAAACTGAGTGAGTGGCTGCTGGACGGCCTGCTGATAACCGACGGCGCCTGGGGAACGCAGTTACAGCAACGCGGTCTGCCCCCCGGCACCACGCCAGATAGCTGGAATCTCACCCATCCCGATCAGGTGGAAGCCGTGGCGCGAGCCTATGCGGAGGCGGGCAGTCAGGTCGTGCTGACCAACACGTTCCGCGCCAATGCCATCGCAATGAAAGACAGTTCCGCGGCCGATCTGGATGCCATCAATCGTGCCGGCGTCGCCATCTCAAAGCGCGCCACAGGGAAGGCCCTGGTGTTTGCCTCCATCGGCCCAACAGGAAAAATTCTGGTATCCGGCGAGGTCAGCAGGGAAGAGATGGAGGCGGCGTTTGCCGCGCAGGCTGCATCGCTTGCAGCAGCAGGCGCGGACGCACTGCTGGTGGAGACCATGAGCGACATCGATGAAGCGCTCCTGGCCCTGGAAGCCGCCCGGCACACTGGGCTGCCAGTCATTGTTTCCTTTGCTTTCGATTCCGGAAAAAACAAGGACCGCACGATGATGGGCGCCACACCGGAAGCTGTGGCCGTGGCGATGGCTGAAGCTGGAGCGGATGCGGTTGGTGCAAATTGCGGCGTTGGCGTGGAACATGTCGTGCCCATCTGCCATAGATTGCGCGCTGCCGCAAATCTCCCGGTCTGGATCAAGCCGAACGCGGGCTTGCCCACAATCGAGGGAACAGCCATCCACTATGGCACGTCAGCGGAATTCTTCGCTTCGCACTACAAGGCCTTGTGCGAGGCGGGTGCCACATTTCTCGGCGGCTGTTGCGGTTCCACACCGGACTTCATTCGCGCACTTGTGGATGCCCGCCGCGCCTGTCCCTCACCAAAATAGCAACCTAATTTGAAATCAGTCAGATAAAGGTACGTTCGACTATCGCGAGGCACAACTGCCAGGCGCTATCCTAACAGTTAAGATTGCGTCTTATTTCGCGCGTGCCTGGTCTAGGATTTAGATCCGTCGTGAAACCAGTCAGATAGAAGTGTATTCGGTTTCGCTGGGCCAGCATTATGCTGACGCTTCTGCTCGTTTTGTTTGTCCGGCCCTTTTGCTCTCGTCGTGATCTGCTCTTAGAGAACCTGTCTGCATGGGGTTACCTGATCTTCGACCGTGCAGCCAACTTCAATCAAGAGGTTGTCCTGGCGTTCAGCAAATTTTGGTTTCATGCTCCGTCGGCTGAGGCTACTGCCGCGTTAGTCACAAGCCCTTGCGGTGCGCACTTGGCCTTGCCGCGACAGAAACGAGATTCAGGTATTCATCATATCGATCTCGAGGAAAGCGCCTTATGCGTATATATCCGGTGGAACTTCATTTATGGGATATTTAGCGAATGATGACGCGCCGTGAATTCGCGAAGGTTGGAGCAGCGGCCTTTGCGCTGTCGGCGAGGGCCAACGCCGCAACATGGTTGGACGCAAACCGGCAGTCCACGGCATCAGCCGCACCGCTACCACCTTCACCTTCGCTTCCCCAGGCGCTCATCTTCGACTCCGGAAGACCCGTGGTGAATCGCGCGCAGTGGCCTCGTCGGCGCGTGGAGATTCTGCATACCGCGGCGGCGCAGATGTATGGCGCGGTACCATCCCCCGCCGGCCTTCATTTTGTCGTGCAAGAGAAGAACGGATCTGCCTTCGGCGGCAAAGCACTTCGGCGCCAGGTACAGTTGCATTTCAAGGCTGGGGCCAATGGTCCCACGGCGAATCTGCTGCTATACACGCCGCAGCATATCCCTCATGCTCCCGTCATTGTGGGACTCAACTTCTGGGGTAATCACACTCTTAGTGGGGATCCCGGCGTACTGCTTCCTGCCTCATGGGTCGAGTCAGGTAGGAACATCTTTGCCGATCTCTCGTGCGTAGTGGACCACCGTGCTACACCGGCATGCCGCGGCGTCGACGCTCACCGTTGGCCGGTTGAGCAGTTGATTGAGCGTGGCTACGCGCTATGCACCGTGTATCGCGGGGATATTGATGCGGATCAAGCAGATGAGAGCATTCCCGCCTTGCGCAGTGCATATCCTGAGCTAAGCGCTCGGGGCGACAATTTTGCCGCCATCGGTGCATGGGCCTGGACGCTAAGCCGCATGCTCGACTATCTCGAAACTGACCCGCATATCGATCCGCGACGAGCTACAGTCTTCGGTTGGTCTCGACTGGGCAAGGCGGTTGTGTGGGCCGGCGCGTGCGATTCACGCTTTGCGGCCGTGCTCAGTCAGGAGTCAGGAGTCAGGAGCCGGCGGCGCCAAGCTCTTCAGGCGCGGCGTTGGCGAGGACATCCACCGGCTCAATACCGTGTTCCCACACTGGTTCTGCAAGAACTTCCGCAGCTATATCGGCATGGATCGAGAGCTACCGTTTGACCAGCACCTGATCTTGTCGGCCATCGCTCCGCGGCCGCTCTTTGTCGCAAGTGCCGTCGACGACATCCTCTCCGACCCGCCGGGCGAATTCGCCTCCGCCGTTCTCGCCAGCGAGGTTTACCGGTTCCTTGGCGTTACAGGCCTGCCCGCGTCGACCATGCCAGAGCCGGGTTCGCCACTTATCGGCCGCGTCAGCTATCAGATTCGTACCGGCGGCCATGACGTGACGTCATACGACTGGGATCAATACCTGCACTTTCTCGACCTTTATGTCTAACGGCCGAATATCTGCGTCAGGAGATCGCGGGCCTTCCGGAGGTGAACTGGTGATCCGCGAGTATAGGATTGATTGAGTCGACATCTTGAGATCGCCATCACAACTCACGAGACTGGTATCTATCGTAGTTTCTGTTACTTAAACGGATTATTCTCTTGCCTGCGTCCAGCTATTTGGTGGAACTTCAGCCATATGGGGTATTTAACTTCAGCCTTAACCAAACCCCAAAACCAGTTCTGTAACAGGCGCTATCCGGCTGCCCCTTTCGCAAACGCTTTCACGGACCGAACTGCCGGCCTCGGAATTGCGCGCTCCCTTCGCTCCCGAGCGAGGAAGACATCCGCGGGTAATTCAAACCGGGCGCTCAGTCGTCTCAGCTGCTCCAGGGTGAGTTTGCGCCGTCCGGCCAGGAACATAGAAACCGCGCTCTCCGACCCGAATTGTGGAATCAGATCGCGTTGCGTAAGGCCATGCATGCCTCCGAGAACCGAGGTGATTCCGTCTATTGTGGGGAAGTAGTGCGCCGGTTGGCCCAATCCGCTTCCGCAATCCCTCCTATGCTTTTCCAGATTCCGATGGGCCTGTTCTGCGGAGGGACAACGTTCTGATAGATGCAGTCTGCGGTTTCAGTGGCCCTCGGACGATGCCCCCAGCTTGCAGACTGGCGTTTTCCGCTGTGCCTCGCCAGAATTCCATCCGGCACAATTTGCGCTTGGATATTCGTTCCGGCGATCAAACACCGCGCTTTCATCATCGGCCCTCCAACTCAAAGTGGCCCGCATGATGCAGTGTCACGATGTTGCGCGCGCCACCCTCCGCAGGCACTCCCATCGCAGCTGCTCCATTCACGCTGACTGAACCCCCAGGCACCGAAACGCGCGCCTCCACGTCGTCCGGCACATCCACGCTGATCCGCATCCTCGCGCCGTCCTTGCGCGCTTCTACCCTCAGCAGCCCGTGGGGCGTCGGCTCGCCGCCTTTGGCCCATTCGAGATCGATGAGGTCCGGTCGAATGTCGACGGTCTTGAATCCCGCCCCAGTTGCCTGAATCCCCAGTACTTCTTCCATAAGCCACGCCGTCGGGCCAGACGACCAGCCATGTGCCAGGCTCACAAAGTAGCCGCTCCGGTTATCCGACTGCAGCGACGAGTGAAAGTCCTCCCTGTACCAGTCCGGGTCGTACGCCTCCCAGAAACTCGTCGCACCCTCTCGCAGCATCCCACCCCAGTACTTCCGGATCCACCCCAGTGCCTCCTGGCGATGGCCTACCTCCGCCATCGCCCGGATCACGTAGTAGTTATAATACGGCGAGATGATGAGCCCATTCGTGCTCCCGTTGCCCACCCCTGAGAGCACCTTGTCCCAGATCGCTCCATACCGCTCCGGGCCTGCCGCGCCGCCCACCACGGCCGCCGCATTCGTCTGCCATCGCGGCCCAAACGTCCCTGTCTCGGGCGTCAGCAGGAACGTCTCCGCGCCGGTTTTGATCTGCGCGAGCCGCTTCTCATACTGGTTCGCATGGGCCGTATCACCCAGCTCGCGCAGCAGGAACACCGCCTCCTTGTACGCATGATAGAACTCCAGCGTGGTCGCCCGGCGCGTCTCCGGCGTATCGCCGTTCAGCTCCGGAGACCAGTCCACATACAGCCACACCTTGCTCTTGTTCGCGTATACATTCCGTTCGTCGAACTCCTTGTCCGTAAAATCCAGCAGCTCGACCAACCGTGTGTGCTCGCGCTCCAGAAAGGCCTTATCGCCGGTATGCCGGTAAAAGTCAGCGACTCCGGTAAACCAGAACGCCGAGTAGCCGGGAATCCCGTTTACGTGCTGATCCACAGGCTCCGGCCCCATCAGTCGGTCCAGTGTATCTTCCATCAGCGGCCGCTCGCCAAACACGTCCTCAATCACGCGCCCGCTGACGTCCGTGTCCCCCATCCACCGGCCGCGGTCGCGCTTGGAGGCGTCCCAAACCCCATCCTGCATGCACAGGTGTGCGGTATATGCTCCCACCTCCCAGATCCGGTTCAGCAACGGGTCGCTGGACTCGAACGATCCCAGGTACTCGACCGGATAGTAAATGTCATCCACCGCGATCGACTTGAAGCGAATCTTCGCCGCACCGCCCACGAAACGCAGCTTTGCATACCGGAACGCGGTCTTCGGGCTATACCCCGTGCCATGTGGCGCAATCGTCATCTGGTTGACGCCCAGGAACGGCACCTTCATGGTCTCGGAGTCGGACTCGCCCATCTGGACCGTCACCGTCACCGGCGCATCGGAGTCGGAAACGATCTCGACGCGCCCCGTCAACTCGCGCCCGAAGTCCAGCACCACGCTCGGAGCCTCCGCATCGGTAAGCTTCCCGCCTGGCATGTTCACAGCAAACTCTCCGGTGCCCCCGGTCAGGCTGGTCAAGTTGTCGAACGATCCACTTCCTGCAAAGTTCGCGAGCATTCCGCGCGCCGGAATCCGCAGATGCGCCAGAAACCCCGAGATACCGTCATACCCCGGCCAGTCATAAAGCCCCGCATCCGCATTCCACTGAAACAGTTCGATCGAGCTCTCAATCCCGCCCAGGCTCTGCACCGGCTTCCACACCGAGTCATCGAACCCGGCCTGCTCCCATCCATCTATCACCGAAACCGAACTTTTCCAGTCCCTCCCTGTCCGCATCAACGCGGGCGCATCCACGCCGTGAGCAGCCGGCACGATCTTACCCACCAAGACTTGCCCAAACGTCTGTTGCCGCACCAACGCGCTGTTGGCGAACCCAGTCACTCCGCGTCCCCGCACTGCCTCGATCGCAATCACGTTTCGGCCCGTTTGCAGCAGCTTCGCGACCTCCGTCGCAAACACGTGCATCCCGAGCGGGGAGGTCACATCGCTTTCGACCTTCTCCGCCTTCATCCCGTTCAGCCACACCTTCACACGCCGAGGCCCCGCCAGGTAGAGCGTCGCCTCCTTCGGAACCGCACCCACCTGGAACGACGCGCGAAAATAATGCGGCTCCGTTTGCTCCGTCACTTTGGGGAAGGTATAGATCAGCTTCGCATCGGCGCTCGCATTGTTCGCCGTCCAGACGTATTCCTCTTGGAGCGGGGTGTGCCGTTTGCTCTCGAGCATCGGGGCACTCACCGAACGCGTCGGGTCCAGCGGCGAGATCTGGTTCATCGTCTGTTCCTGCGTCAACGGCAGGTCCTGCCCCCACGCCATCCCTGCCACCACCACCACCGCCATCACTCCCGCTAACTTTGCTTTCATCGCAATCCGCTCTTTCCCCATTGGAATAGGTCCCCTTATACGCATTTCAAGGAGCGTGGGCAACGCCGTCGCGACCCTCAACAGCAGTGTGGCGAATAGTCGGATCATCCTTCACCACAAACCGGTGCATCCCCGCTCCAACCGTCTCACGCCGCCCGTCCGGCAGCTCCACGGTCGCCTCCACCGGCACCGTCACCTCAAACGCCACCTGATCCCCCTTCCTCTTCCAGTCACTCTCTACCTTCCCCAGCCGCGAATCAAACCCGCACTTCACCCAGGCCACATCCGCAACCACTCTCGGCCGCAGAACAATTCGCTCGGCCCCCGTCTTCGACAGATCCACCCCAATCCCCCCCAGCCCGCGATAAAACCACTCCTCCGCGGCCCCGAGCATGAAGTGATCCTGGCTGCTCTTCGGGTTCGCATCCCACGCTTCGGTCAGCGAGGTCGCGCCCGCCGCCAGTTGCGACCCATAGCTCGGAGGGTCCTTCCGCATCATCATCGCCATCACCACGTCATCGCGCCCAGCTGCCATCAGCGCTCGCAGCAGGTACGGATACCCCACCTCTCCCGTCGTCACATGACCCTGATGCGCATGGATGTCCTCGATCACATGCGCCAGCACTCTTGGGCGCCGCTCCTCCGGCACAATCCCCAGCGCCAGAGGCATCGCATTCGCCGTCTGGCTTCCTGTGTCGTACCACCCATGCTCCGGATCCCAGAAACGCTGGTTGAACGCCTCCGCCTCCCGCCGCGCCATCGCCTCATACCCCGCCGCATCGGCCGCAAAACCCAGCAACCGCGCAATCTGCCCCATCGCCGCAGCATCCTCGTAAAGCATCAGCGTCCCCGTCACTCCCAGCGTCGTATTCTTCTCAAACCCTGGCCCTCCCGGTCCGATGTCGTACCAGTCCCCTAAACCGTAAGCCACAATCCCATCCTTCGCCGTGCCTTCCAGATAAGCCACATACCGCTGCATCACCGGATAGCTTCGTTTCAGCTCCGCAGTATCCCCATAGAACCGGAACGCTGCCCATTGCCCCAGCACCGCGGCGCTTCCCCACTCAGGTGAGTTGTCATAGATCGCGTACTTCGGCCCGAACTTCGTATACTGCGGCGCAATCGTCGGGACCATTCCATCCGTACCCTGCGCATCCTCGATATTCCGCTCCGTCGCCTCGTACAGCCCCTCCAGATCTTCGTTGAACATCAGCCCCGCCGCCACCAGATGCGTCTCTTCCAGCCACCCCAGCTTCTCCCGGTGAGGACAGTCGGTGAACAGGCTCACCTCGTTGTTCCGCATCGCATTCACAATCAATCCATGAATGCGGTTCAGCAACTCGTTCGAACTCGCAAAGCTCCCCACTCCCTTCGACCCCGAACTCCACGCCACTCCGCGCATCTCATCCAGCTTCCCCGAGGCCCCGTCCACCCACTCCGCCTGCACATATCGGAACCCGTAATAGCCAAATCGCGGCTCCCAGCTCTCCCCACCGTCGCCGCCCGCCAGCGTGTACGTCCACCACATCGGTCCGCCAGAGCTGGCCTGTGACACCGACCCATCTGGATTGAGCAACTCGCCAGGCGTCAGCCGCAGCGCCGCTCCTCGCGGCCCGCGCACCTTCACCCGGATCACCCCAGCAAAATTCTGCCCCAGGTCGTACACCACCCGCCCCTGCCCCGCGTCCGTCGTCTTTACCGGCACATAAACTTCACGCTCTTCCACCTCCGGAGCCAACGCCGGCAGCAGGCGCCCCCCCGGCCCCTGAACCACCGCCGCAGCAACCCAACCCCCGTCCCTAAACCCGGTCCGGTCCCACCCCCGCTCCTCTATCCGCCCGTCGTAGTCCTCCCCGCCATATGCCGAACTGAATACCACCGGCCCGCGCGCCACCCGCCATCCCGCGTCCGTCCCTACGACCTCTTTTCGCCCATCGGAATAGGTCAGCTGAAGCTCCGCAATTAGCTTCGGCGCCCCAAAGCTCCCTTCGAACTTCGTATACCGTGCCTTGTCGTTTGCCAGCACGCTGCGTTGCACGTTGTACATGCCATTCCCCAGCATCACGCCCAACGCGTGGCTCCCAGGCGACATCGCTCCGGTCATGTCATAGCTCTCATACGCCACCGTCTTGCGGTAGTCCGTCCAGGCCTGGTGCAGCCCAGGCCTTCCCACCGCGTGCCCATCCAGCCGCGCCTCGAACTGCCCCAGCCCCGCAATCCGCAACTCGGCCCGCGTCACCTTGCTCCTCACCACAAACTCCCGCCGGAACACCGGCATCGGCCGGCTCCCGTCCGTCTCCGCCCCATCCCGCGACGTGCTCCACGGCGCCCCGATCCACCGTCCCGTCCACCCCTCCTGCGCGCCACCCTGCGCCCAGCCCGAGCCGATTAACCCGACCACTACCCAAACTGCCGACAGCAACCGTATCTTCATGCCTATCAAGCTACCCCGTCCTCTGCTAACTTGTCGCCGTGGAGAATTCCACGTTTTAGGCCTCGCCGCGCTCGTCTTCTTCGCGACCTCGCCGCACGCCTAGCCGGACTGCTCCGCCAACATCGTTCGGCATCATCCTTCAGGGCGGCATCGCGCGGCGTGGAGTTGCGGAGCAGCATTCGGACGAAAGCAATCCCGGTAGATCTGGACGCAGTCCGCTTCCGTCACAGGCTGCGGATTGTTTCGCAGCAGGCGAGTTACGGTCATCGCGGAGGCTGCCAGCGCAGGGATGTCGTCCGGCTTGACCCCGTAGGCGCCGAGGTGAGAGTCGAGGCCGCAATCTTTCGTTAGTTGCTCAATTGCCCGCGCTCCCGCAAGGGCCGTCTCCAAGCTGTCGGGGCGATCGGCTACTCCGAGAGCCCGCGCGACTGCGGCATGCCGTTCGGGAGTTGCTTCTGCGTTGAACCGGAAGACATGCGGCTGGACCAGCGCGACTGAAAGGCCGTGCGCGATGTGGTACTCCGCGCCCAAGGGATAGGCGAGGGCGTGACCGGCCGCAGTATTCACCGGTCCGAGACAGAGACCACCGTAGAGACCCGCGAGGGACATACCTTCGCGGGCTTCCATATCGGCTGGAGATTGGACGGCCCGCAACAGGAAGCGCCCGCACAGAGCAATCCCTTCCAGCGCATAGAGATCGACCAGTGGATGAGCGAACTTATTCGTGTAGGCTTCGACGCAGTGGGCGAGCGCATCCAGACCCGTCGCCGCTGTGACTGCCGTGGGCACACTAATGGTCAACTCGGGATCGATGAACGTCGCGTCCGGGACAAGGTGCGGGCTGATTACCGCTTTCTTCAGCTTGGCGGATTCATCCAGCAGGATCGCATTCGGCGAGACTTCACTTCCGGTTCCGGATGTTGTCGGCATGCAAACGAGATGACATGCCCGTCCATGGAGCAGACCAATCCCGAACGTCTCGTTGATGGACTGGCTTCCATTGACGAACGCGGCTACCAGTTTGGCCACGTCCAGGACACTGCCACCGCCGAGTCCCAGGATGCACGTGGCACCGGCCCGCCTGGCCCGCTCGGTTACTGCTTCGAAGTCGGCGATGGTGGGCTCGCCTTCAATTCCGGCTTCGACTGAAGCGGAGACACCCGCGCGACCGAGCTCGGTTTGAAGGGAAGAGGCCGTCGAGGCCAGCGGGCCACTCGTGAGAATGAAGAGATGCGCCGGTGCAAGGCTTTTGAGATAGGCGAGACATTCGGCCAGGCAGCCGCAGCCGAAGACAAGGCGCTGGGGTTGAAAGAAAGTTAGAGTTCGCATGATCGAGCGCTGCCCGGTCGGCATTGGTTCCCTCCACTCTTGTATGGTCCATTTATGCGTGGCGCAGAACATTCCAACCAAGGTAGTTTCCCAGCCCTTCCGTTACTGCCGCGGCACAATGCGCGCCGGTCATGGCTGCGTGGTGTTCGAATCCGTTGCGGCAGATATACCGCATCAGATCGGGAAGCTGCGGGATCTGCACTACAGCCTTGGTTCCGAAGGTGTCGAGAGGATCGTCGGTGAAGTTACCCTCGCCAACATAGGCGCGAATGCTTCCGGTGAGATCGTCCGTACCGATGCGGCCGAAGGTCACCGGCCCCGCCGGGGTGCGGCCGGCCAGAGCGCCAACTGTGTTTGCCTCCCCCAGCACCGTTCCAAGAATTGGAGCGGTGCCGATTCGGATATCGGGCAGAAAGTCCTTCGCCCAGTTGCCGCAGTGGAAGAAGACACATTTGTTTTCGTCGCTTCCATAGTTGTTGTTCCAGTCCACGAGCGCGCTCGGCCTTCCACTCGCGAGTTGCAGGGCATACATGCTGATGACTCCAGCAATGTCCACTTCGCAGGCGCTCGGCATCATTTGCTCGCTCATCATGCTCATAATTGTGCAGACGTTGACGTGATAGTTCTTTTGCATACTGCTCCAGCACTGGATCGCCGTCGCCTGAAGTCCCAGGTCGTTCATCCATTCATCGGTCACGAGGGCGAACTTTGCCATGCGCAACAGGCTGTCTTCGGGCGCAGCCGAGCTATCGGCATAGGCTCGAATCAGTTCGATCCGCTGCTTCACGCGCGGGTCGGAGTCTTCGATTGCGGCGGCCCTTCCAAATACCTCGGACAGGTCGATGGTGTTAACGCTGATTCCTGCCGCTTCCAGCAACTTTTCACTGTACCGCGTGGTGTTGAACGCGTTTGGTCTGGCACCAACGGCGCCTATTCGGACCCGTCGAAGTCCCTTGACTACGCGGCACGTCGACAGAAACTCGAGGAGGTCTTCCTTGAAGCGCTCTGACCTGATCGCAACTGTGTGATCCCGTGTCAGTGAGAACTTCATTCCGTATTGGCGCAGGTTGTTGCAGACCGAAATCTTTCCGCAGAAGGCATCGCGCCGCCGTTCCAGGCCGAACTGATCGAGGTCATCCGGGCAAGCCTGTACAAGAATCGGACAGGTCAACTCACTCAGCCGCAGCGAATCGGCAATACCCTTTTCGTCGCCGAAGTTAGGCAGGCAGACGAGCACACCATCGATGCACTGTTTCTGCGAGCTCAACATCTGCCCGCAAAGGACGGCGTCCTGCCACGTTTCCACTGCGCCACGCTTGGTCTGCTCCGGGGTCAATGCAATCATTTCGATGCCTAATTCCGATAGCACCTGTGTCAAATCGCGGCGCGCTTCCGAGACGAGCCCGTCGGAAAAAAAGTCCCGGTTTCCGAAGATCACACCCAGTGTCATGCCCTTTATTCCAGCCATCGCCTACTCCTTATTGAATCCGCTCAAAATTCCGATAAGCGCCGGCATTTGCCTTCGTCACCAATTCGCATGGGATGATTTGCAACTCCGGCTTGCCAGTTGTGCCTGTCTTGATCATCTGATCCGCCTCGTCCATGGCTAGGCGGGAGATCAGAACCGCAGGTTGTAGTGTGGTTGCCTCCAGTTCCCCGGAACTGATTGCGGCGATGGCATCGGGGCTGCCGTCGAAGCCGACGATTACGATCCCCTTCAGCCCCGCGCTCTTCACGGCAGCGGCAGCACCCAGCGCCATGGTGTCGTTTCCGGCGATGATTCCGAAGATCTCCCCGTGCGCCTGCAACATGGTTTCGGTCTTTGAAAACGCTTCAGCCTGGCTCCAGTTCGCACTCTGGGCGGATACCATCTTCATCCGTGGAAGCGTATCGAGCACGGCGTGAAAACCCTTGGTCCTGACCCTGGCATTTGTGTCACTCTCGCGGCCGAGCAGTTCGACGTAATCGCCCTTGCGGCCGAGCGCGCGCGCAAATTCAGCAGCCACCAACTGTGCGCCTTGATCGTTATCGCTGAGAATCTGCGCCTTCGCAAGCCCGGTGACGTTGATGGCTCGGTCGATGAGGAAGCACTTGATGCCTGCCCTGGCCGCACGGCGGACAGCCGAAACGGAAGAGTCAGCGCCCGCATTGTCCAGAATAAGAACGGCTGCATTGCTGGCGATGGCCGCATCGACAAGATTGTCCTGCCGGTAGGCATCGTCATTGTGGGCATCGACGCGAACGCGATATCCGAGTTCCAACGCGCGTGCTGCCGCAGCATCGGCCTCGGCTTTGAAAAATGGATTGTCCTGCGAGGGCACAAGGACCACGACAAGAAGCCGACGGTCCGGCGCGCGGCATCCAGCCAGCATTGCCAGCGAGCAGGCCAGCGGTATGAAGTGTGTAAACCTCAAATCTTTACCTTTCCCAGGCTGGCGCGGCTGATCAGCAGAGCCGGCATCAGCCGCGTCTGCAAGCGTAGCTGGAGCTGGTCCACCGTGACCGCAAGTACGATCACGACGCCCTTGATCACAATCTGCCAGAACTCCGAGACGCCCATCATTACGAGGCCATCGGCCAGGACGCCGATGACGAATGCTCCAATGAGCGATCCACCGATGGAGCCGCGGCCACCCATCAGCGATGTGCCCCCCAGGACGACTGCGGCAATTGCATTCAACTCGAAGCTTTCGCCGGTGGCGGGGTGAGCCGATTCCAACTGCGACGCAATCACCAGCCCTACCAGCCCGGCGCAGAGGCTGGAGAAGACATAGGTGATGATCCGGACGCGCTCCACTTGGATGCCCGATAGCCGCGCTGCGCGCTCGTTGCCGCCAACCGCGTAAACGTGGCGCCCGAATGGCGTGCGCCGCGCGATCAGTGCGGTGATTGCGGCGATGAGCGCCATCATCCATACTGGCGACGGGATTCCAAACAGGAAGCTCTGCCCGATCCGTAAAAATCCGGAGTTCTGTCCCGTGCTGCCCCCAAGATTCGGAAACGCAGCACCGTGCGACAGCAACAGAGCCGCTCCACGGGCGATGTACAGCGTGCCCAGAGTAGCAATAAAGGGCGCTACCCCAAGGCGCGTGACCATCACTCCATTCAGCAGGCCGACCAGGCAACTGACGAGCAGGGCAATGAGAACGGCTACGGCAGCGCCGGACGCGTGGCCGTAAAACCCAACCGTCAGAAGACCGCCGGCCACCATGCCGGAGAGTCCTGCCACCGATCCCACGGACAGGTCGATGCCGCCGGCGAGCACAACGAAGGTCATCCCCACCGCCAGCAATGCACTGATGGCCACATGCTTGGCGAGGATCGAGAGATTGTTTGCCGTCAGGAAGTTCGGCGTCAGCACGGAGAACAGGATCAGCAATGCCACCAGAACCAGCACTGCACGCAACTTGAGCAGAAGGAGCACCGCATCAGCCCACCCTATCTTCCTCATGCCTGTGCCTCCAGGGCGGGACTCGCCGCCGCGAACAGGGCTTCATCTGTGAGCGCAGCGGCTGCGAATTCTGCCGAGATGCTTCCGCGTGCCATCACCAGCACGCGGTCCGCGAGCAAATGCGTCTCTTCCATCTCCGATGAGGTGAACAGAATGCTCAGCCCCTTTTCGGCGAGCTCGCGCAATACGGCATAGATGTCTGCCTTCGCTCTCACATCCACGCCACGAGTAGGTTCATCCAGCAACAGAACGAACGGGCGCCGCATGAGACACCGTGCTAACACTACTTTTTGCTGGTTTCCCCCACTCAATGTAGTGACAGGAAGTTCCAGGTCAAAAGCGGAAATCTGTACCTGTGCCGCTGATTCCTTCGCCCTAGCGGCCTCATCGCCTCGCGCGAGGAAGCCGTGCCGCGAGAACTCCGTCAGCGAAGCAAGGCTAATGTTTTCGCGTATGGAGAGGTCCGGGACGAGGCCGTCCTTCTGCCTGTCCTCCGGCGCCAGCGTGATTCCTGCGCGAATCGTTGTGGCTACGTTATCGAGGGTCACGCGATTGCCGCACAGCTTGACTACGCCGGTTTCGGGCTTTCGAAGTCCCGCCAGAGCCTCCATTAACTCCGTGCGCCCACTTCCAAGCAGGCCGTAGATGCCTACCACTTCGCCTTTTCCAATCGAAAAACTTACTCCGTTGACGGCGGGACGCCCTTGCTGGTGCGAGCTTAGATTCGCGACTTCAAGCACAGGTTCGGTGGGCTGCAATCGAATGCGGGTTGCAACTGCCGCGCCTGGACTTCGACCGCTCATGCGTTCCACAATCCAGGTGCGATCGACCTGACCGCGTTTCCCTTCGCCAACAACCCGGCCATCCCGCAGCACGGTGAAGTAGTCTCCCAGATACAACAGCTCATGCAAACGATGCGAGATGTAGATGATAGCGACGCCACGCGATTTCAAGTCCTCGATCACGCGAAAGAGCACAGAAGACTCAGTCGAACTGAGCGCGGAGGTTGGCTCATCGAGAATGAGAATCTTCGCCTGGTGCGCCAGGGAGCGAGCCAATTCCACCAACTGCCTACAGCCGAGGGAGAGCTTGTCCGCAGGGAACTGCATCGCCTGAACATCCATCGGCATGCCGATATTACTGAGAGCACGACCGCTCCGCTCTTCCTCATTTACCTGGTCGACCAGAATTCCGGCATGCACCAGTTCGCGTCCGGCAAAGATGTTTTCTGCCACATTCAGGTTGTCGAGTACGGAGAGCTCCTGGTGAACGATTTCGATTCCTGCTGCGGCTGCATCTCGAGGAGAGCGGAGATGGAGGACATGACCGTCCATCACAATCTCTCCCGCGGAAGCCTGTTCAGCTCCAGCGAGCAGGCGCATCAGGGTGGACTTGCCCGCGCCGTTCTCGCCGATCAGGACATTCACTGCACAGCGCCGTACGCGGAACGTAACGTCCTTCAAGGCAATCTGCGCGCCGTACATCTTGGTCATGCCCAGTGCTTCGAGGACAATCTGAGGACTGCTGTCCTGAGGCGTCGCGGTCATGGCTGAGTCTCCTGAAGGCGTGCCCGCCGCACTGCGAGCTTCCAACCAAGGTAGCGATTTTCGCGTTCTCCCGATTGCATCCGCGGAGAAAAGATCATGGTCTCCGACGGCAACGCCGCCAGATCCGCATGGGAGTGCCACCAACCGAGCGTCAGGCCGCCCAGCCTGGCCGCTCCCAGCGCAGAGAGATCTTCAAGCCCCGAGCGCACAACGGGCCGCCCGAGAATGTCAGCCTGGAATTGCATGAGCCAATCGTTACGCGTGGCTCCGCCGTCCGCGCGCAAGACAGGCAACTCACAGTGCGACTCATCCACCATTGCATCAAAGACGTCTCGTACTTGGAATGCAATTGCCTCAATCGCGGCGTGTGCAAGATGCGCAGCCCGGGTGGTACGGCCCAGGCCAGTTATGGTTCCACGGGCACGATTGTCCCAGTGGGGTGCGCCGAGGCCAACCATCGCCGGCACAAAGAATATTCCATCGCTGTCGCGGACACCTGCCGCGAGTTTCGCAGCGTCCTCTACGGGATCTCCGAGGCCCAGGAACTCGCCCACCCATTGCACGGCAGCCCCAGCCATCGAGATGTTGCCTTCCAGCGCGTATTGAACGCCAACTCCCGACAAGCCCCAGGCAATCGTGGTCGCGAGTTTCGATTGCCCGATTGTCCGGGGAAGATCGGGTAGCAAGGTCATCAGAGAGGAGCCGGTCCCATAGGTTGCCTTCACCGTTCCGGCAACAAAGCAGCCCTGTCCCGCCATGGCAGCGTGCGAATCGCCGATCGCGCTGACCAGCGGCACGTTGCGGAGTTCATCCAGACCGGAGCACTCTCCGAACAGATTGCTTGACGCTCTTACCGCAGGTAACGCCGCGCGAGGTATCTCAAACAGCGCAAGCAGTTGGTCATCCCACTCAGCAGTTCTTAGATTGAGCAATTGTGTACGCGAAGCATTGGACACATCGCAGGCATGGATGGCGCCGTTGGTCAACTTCCAGATCAGCCAACTGTCGACGGTGCCAAAACAAACCTCGCCGGCGTGTGCCTGCTCGCGCAGTCCAGGCACCTTCTCAAGTAGCCACCGCATCTTGCTCGCGGAGAAAAGTGGGTCGATGCCAAGGCCGGTGCGTTCCCGCAGCATCGACTCGTGGCTCTGCGCCTTCAACTCGTCGCAGATAGCTGCCGACCTCCGACACTGCCATAGGATGGCGGGCGCGAGAGGGACGCTTGTAGCGCGATGCCATGCCACGATCGTCTCGCGCTGGTTGGAGATGGCTACGCCGGCTACGCTCGACCCGCGCTCTGTGGTCCAGGTAAGACACTGGGCGACCGCGTTCACGACGCTTTCCCAGAGCTCGATGGCATCTTGCTCTACCCAGCCGGGTTGAGGGCTCCGAATGCTTACTGGGACTGAAGCGCGAAACGCGGGCTGCCCATCCCGCCCAACCAGCAGGGCCTTGGTGTTGGTTGTGCCCTGATCGATGGCCAGCACGAATTCGCCGCTCATCCCATCGCCGCCTTGTTCAGCAGTTCGACCGCGGCCTTCTCAATGCCGCTAGCGGTAAGACCGAAGTGTTCCAGCAGAAATTCCACGCTGCCGGTGGGCGCGAAAACCCCAGGAACGCCCATCCGCTTCACCAGGGTGGGATGTTCGTCGGCGATGATCTCCGCAACGGCGCCGCCGAGTCCTCCGTAGACTGACGCCTCCTCGATCGTGACAATTCCGCGAGTCTCGCGTGCAGCGGCGATTACAGCTTCGCGATCCATCGGAGCCATGCTGGACATGTTCAGCACGCGCGCTCCAATTCTGCGTTCATGCAGCTTCTCCGCCGCCTGAAGAGCGCGCGCAACAAGCACGCCATTTGCCAGCAGAGCGATATCGTCTCCTTCGCGCAATGTGACAGCTTTGCCGGGCTCGAAGACAAAATCGCCGGACAGAAGTTTTGGCACCGGCATGCGGCTCAGCCGGACGAAGACGGGACCCACATAATCCCTGGCCCACAGCATGACTGCGCGCGTCTCTATGGGATCCGCCGGCACCACCACCATCAGGTTCGGGATCACCCGCGTCCATGCGAGGTCCTCGATGGAGTGATGGGTTGGGCCGAGTTCCCCGTAGGCCATGCCACTCGACATGCCGCACAGTTTCACGTTGTTCTTCGCATAACCGAGGTCAACCTTCACCTGCTCCATGGCCCGAGCCGTCAGAAAACAGGAAGCGCCACAACAAAATGGGATCATGCCCGCGCTTGCCAGTCCGGCACTTGTGCCAACCATGTTCTGCTCGGCGATTCCGACATTTACGAAGCGATCGGGGAATTTTTCACGAAACCCCTTCAATTTTGTCGAGCTTACGGAGTCGTTCACAACCGCGCACACGCGCCTGTCGGCCGCCGCCATCTCCTCCAGAGTGGATACGAACGCGTTGCGACAATCGAATAGGTCTGCGCTGGTGGCGACTTCGACACTCATAGTTCTTCCTTCGCCAACTCGTCCAGAGCTTGCGCCAGTTGGGCGTCCGTTGGAACTCCGTGGTGCCATGCTGGATTGTTTTCCATGAAGGACACTCCGTGTCCCTTGATGGTGTTGGCGATAACGCATGTTGGCTTACCTGGCAGCGCGGGTCCGGAAAGCGCCCGCAGCAGCTCACCATGATTGTGTCCGTTCACCTCGATCACATGCCACCCGAATGCGCGCCATTTCTCGCCTAGAGGATTCATGTTGATGGTGCTTTCGGTGAAGTCTCCCTGCTGGATGCGGTTACGGTCGACAATCAGGACGAGATTGTCGAGTTTGTACTGCGCAGCGCACAGTGCCGCCTCCCAGTTGCTTCCTTCCTGCAACTCGCCGTCTCCCGTGAGCACGAAAGTCCGCCATGCGGCACGCTGCATCTTCGCCGCCAGCGCGCACCCCGTGGCAATCGGCAGCCCGTGACCAAGCGGCCCGGTATTGGCTTCAACTCCTGCCACCTTGTTGCGGTCCGGGTGACCGTTGAGCAAGGAGAGCGGATCCATGTATGTTGCCAGCGCGGCCTCTTCGAGCATTCCGGCAGCGGCGAGGGTTGCGTACAGCGCGGCGGAGCAATGCCCTTTGCTCATGACAAAGCGATCGCGGTTCGGCCACGCAGGGTTCCGCGGATCGATCTTCATCACCGACAGATACAGCGTCACCAATACGTCGGTGGAGGAAAAATCTCCGCCAGGATGGCCGAGTTTTGCATGATGAACCATGCGCAGAGCGTTCCTACGCACAGCGATGGAGGCCTGGCGCAGGCGGCGCTCAAGGCCCGGTATCTCTTCTGTGTTAGTGGCACTCATTCGCTGATTGACGACTCCCGAAACGATAGGACGCTTCTATCGCTACCTTTGTACACGACAGCGATCCCGAATGGACAGAACAACTCGCACTGCTTGCCGCAATGAACGCCGCTGGCCAAGAGTTTTCTGCTGCCTGCACGGATGATGCTGGACGTTGTTGCTCGCTGCTCGATATCTTGTATCGTCGGGAGGTCAGTGGCAGTCGATGTACTGGGTTTGGACAGAGGGGAAACTGAGCCATGAGTTTGATGAATCGCCGCGAAATGCTGAAGCTTGGGTCTACGGGTTCGCTCGCCATTCTTACGGCCGGGGTTAGCGGGGCCGTCAGCGGAGGCGCGGAAGCAGCTCACGCCGCAGTGCCTCAGTGGGAGACGTTTGAACTCGTCCTGTCTGGTCCCTCGTCCGGCAACCCGTTTACTGAAGTCGACTTGACGGCGACGTTTTCGCTTGGACATCGTACCGTGACCGTCGACGGTTTCTACGATGGCGCAGGCAAATACAAAGTACGCTTTATGCCGGACACCACAGGCGATTGGACGTACACCACAAGCAGCAATGTGCCGGAGCTTTCAGGCAAAACGGGTAGATTCCCCTGCGTGGCGGCGCTTGCCGGCGCCCACGGGCCAGTGCGAGTGCGCAACACGCACCATTTTGCCTACGCCGATGGCACTCCTTTTTCCCCATTTGGAACGACCTGCTATGCCTGGATGCATCAAGGGGATGACCTTCAGCAGCAGACGCTTGAATCACTGCGGATGGGGCCGTTCAACAAGATTCGCATGTGCGTTTTTCCCAAGAGCTATCAGTACAACCACAACGAGCCGCCGTTCTACTCTTTCGAACGAAACCTATCCGGCGAGCACGATTTCACGCGGCCAAACCCCGCATTCTTCGCGCAGGTCGAACAGCGTATTGCCGATCTGCGTGCTATTGGGATTGAGGCGGACTTGATTCTGTTTCACCCGTACGACCGTTGGGGATACTCGACAATGTCAGCGGAATCAGATGATCGCTACCTGCGCTATGTGCTGGCGCGAATGTCCGCATATCGGAACATCTGGTGGTCGCTGGCGAACGAATTCGATCTGATGAAGACGAAGTCGACACAGGACTTCGACCGCTTCTTTCACATTGTGGAACAGCACGATCCTGTGGGACATCTGCGCTCGGTTCACTATTCGCATGTGCAGTATGACTATTCGCATCCCTGGGTCACGCACGCCAGCCTGCAGACCTCTAACTTTGAGGCGGCCGCCGGATGGCTCAACGCTTGGCAGAAGCCGATCTGTTACGACGAGGTGATGTACGAGGGCAATCTCAACAGCCGATGGGGGAATCTCTCTGGCGAAGAGATGACGCGACGGTTTTGGCTGGGAATCGTCGCCGGCTGCTACGTAACGCACGGGGAGACGTATCTCGATCCGAGCCTGCCGCTGGATGAGAATACGACGCCCACTCTGTGGTGGTCCCATGGCGGCAAACTGCACGGAACCAGTCCGGCGCGTATTGCCTTCCTGCGCAAGCTGGTGGAAGAAACTGCTTCCGAAATGGGCAAGGATGCAAAACGCACTGGCTTTGAGGCCCAGCCAGCAGCCTATTACTTGAACGCTTCCACTGTGGACGCAACCGGCAAAGTGACGGAAGAAATACTCTACTTCATGGATTTTCATCAGCCTATTTACTATGAGTTTCCGCTGCCGGAGGGAAGATTTGCGGCAGAACTGATCGATCCCTGGGAGATGGAGGTAAGTGTGCTGCCCGGAGTGTTCGAGGGGAAGACGAAGCTGACACTCACGGGACGGCCTTACCAGGCGGTGCGGTTTCGACGACTGAGGGCAGGCTGAGCGGATTTTAGTGTTGGCGCCTCGCGTCTGCAATTGTGACCGAAAATGGACCCAGAGTTTGCTGTCGACCATGAAGCTGTTCCGGCTTCGCAGTGGAGTGGCTTGGATCGACTGTCCAGGAAGTGCCGCCGTCAAATTCCTCAGGTAATTCTGCCTTAAGGGTTCGATTGCGCTTGTTGACGAGCAGTAAGTGGTGGCCGCCCACATCCTCAAAGGCTAGGGAATCCATGTCTTTTGCGATCAGTTTGGTCTCCACCAAGATCGCATCTGCACGAAGATGATCGTGAAGCAGGCGCAACACTTCGAATCGTGCGTTCGGAGCGCCGGTCGTCCAGTCCAACATGGTCACGCTGGGAAACTGCGAAGGGAATCCGACCAGCTGCGATTCGCCGACGATGTCGATGCCGAGCTTTGCCGTCTCCAAATAAATGTAGGCGTAGAGTGCGCCTGATGCATTCCAATAGATCGCGGGGATCGAGGGGCCGGGATCATTCGGCGTGTCGGGATGCCAGTCGGTCGGCAGGATGGAACCGACCTCGTCGAGAGTCGTCCGCGTCTCGGGGGAGAGGCGCTTGCGAATGTTCTCGATGTACCTCACGGCCACAAGGAATTTGTCCGCCTGGTCGAAGAAGCTGTACTGCCAGTTATCGGGCGTCTGCTCCTTCGTGGGTGAAGCGTAGAAATGATAGGAGATCATGTCGAGCGGAATGCCGGACTTGTGATTTCTATGATCGAGGAAGTACTCCATCATCTCCGGATTTCGCTCCGGAAAGGCGAGTGCGAGGCCGACAAACTTCATTGCGGGATCGATCTGGTGCAGCTCGCCAACGATGGCATCATAGCTTGCCGTGTACTGCTCCGGAGTCGGCTGATGCTCCACGTCGATCTCGTTGAAGACCTCCCAGTAGGGAATCTTATAGTGATAGCCGGATTCGTGGCGGACACCAAGTTCATCGGTGAAGCCGCCCTGCGTGTACCAGCGGATGAGACGCGAGTAGTATCCAGCCAACTCGCGACATGTAAGGTCGCGCAGCTGCTTGCCTTGGGTGTAATCCCAATAGACGCGATCAGGGTCTGTTGGTACTGTTACCGGTGTCTTCGCATGGTACATCCACGCGGGAATAGTACTGAAGTTCAGGATTCGATCATGGCCCTCGGTTGCGTTCAGAAAGTCAATGGTGAGCGGGTCAATCAGCGAGAAGTCCCAGGAGGTTTTGTCTTTGGTTGGTGGCTCAAGCTCGGCGACCGCCAGGCGTGGATACGGGTGCCACGGCACGAAACGAACATAGTCGGCGCCAAGACGCTCAAGGTTGGCGAATGCGGCGTCGTGAATCGGCGCGCCGCGCCGCAGGAGGGGATTGACCACTACCTGCAGGGTCGGAGTTGTCTTCAGCGGATTCCGCTCCGCGGTCCAATTCACGGTGATCTTCACCGCGGTATCGGTAGGATGCTGCGCCGTTGCGGTGCCGCTGAGTAGGGCGAGACATCCGATTGTCACCAGCGATTTGAGCATATCTGTTCGCCTTCCCGTCAAAACAGTTCCTCCTTATACGCAACTGGTTTAGAGTTGGCAATGCCGTTGGTTGCAGAGCGATCA
>Ga0224555_1001952_pt1 | contig 25917 bp, 20 predicted proteins | sample 714S23034metaG_FD_180687 | JGI IMG/M metagenome (GOLD analysis project Ga0224555, IMG submission 180687) | Peat soil microbial communities from Stordalen Mire, Sweden - 717 S2 30-34 | ecosystem: Environmental > Terrestrial > Soil > Wetlands > Peat | place: Sweden: Norrbotten County, Stordalen...
CCACCGTCCCGATCCGCTGGCTTGCGACGCGCTTGCACATGGGCACGCGCCAAACACTCAACGCAGCGTTATATCTATGGAGAAAAGAACATGAACAAGCCAATAGTACGGTTTGACCCCTATGACTGCAAGCCAATAGTACGGTTTGACCCCTATGACGATAGTACGGTTTGACCCCTATGAATGAATTCCTTTTTCTGCGTCGTTCAGCGTGTTCTGCGGGCTGCTCCTTGTCTTCCCTAATTCTTCGGCCCTTCGCGCCCATTCGCGCCTATTTGCGGCTTAAATTGACGGCGGTGAGGGTTTCCCGGATCAGGAAGGGGATTTGAAACAAAAGGAAACGAAGGTAACGAAGATGAAAATGCATTTTTTTGAAGAAGGAGTCGGAAACACGCGATTTTTCTTCGTGATCTTCGTTGCCTTTTGTTGAAAATCCCTTTGCCCTCTGGTTAAAAAAATTACGGTAAATTACGGTAGTTTTGTTGCGGCGCAAGGGGGTTTGCGGGCGCGGAGGCGCCGCGGGCGCGGGACAGAATTCTATGGGGATCGCCCTCATCCTAACCTTCTCCCCCGGGGAGAAGGGACAGATGTCGGACGGTTCTGGTGTTGCGAGGGAGCGTCCGGCAAATCCAGTCGTGTGCTTTTCCGGCCTGCGGCGCGGAGATTTGGGCGGTTTATGCAGGCTTGTGCACCCTTGTGCATGATAAAAAGCGCGGGGGCTGGAGTGCTCCCGCAGGCCAGGCGAGCTTGAGATCGTTGATAATCAAGAACATGCAATCCGGCGCTTGGAAGTTTTTGAACTAGGCGAGGCAAAAGGCTCGGCAGGAGCAGTTTTTTGGGAAAAGGGAGCGGCTCCGCAGGACGGCCCGGAGTGTTTATGGCAAGGGCCAGGCATCTGCCGAGGCAGGCGTGTCCAGAAACTGAGACGCCGCGCCGCAACGTTTGGCGAACTTTCCTCTCGCCTACGGGCGGCTTCCGGCATACAAGGGTCTTTCGATTTATTCGATTTTACACTGTGGCAACCAATCCATTGATCGACATCCGCAACGGACGACTGGCCAAGGCCTCCTCGCTCCGGGACCTGGGCCTCAACCCCTACCCGTCCCAGAGCCGTCGCACCCATTACACCAAAACCGTCCTGGATGACTTCGCCCGCCTGGAAGGCCAGCAGGCCACCGTGGCCGGGCGTCTCATGTCGTGGCGCAAACAGGGCGCGCTGGCCTTTGCCCATCTCCAGGACCAAACCGGCCGCCTCCAGTTATTCCTCCGCCGCAACCTCCTCCAGCCCACCGACAAAATCACCGGAGACTTGGGCTACGCCGACACCCATTTGCTCGACCTCGGCGACATTGTCGAAGCGACCGGCAAAATCATCCGCACTGAGCGCGGGGAGATTTCCATCCTGGTCGAACACCTCCGCTTGCTCACCAAGGCGCTGCGCCCGCTGCCCGATCAATGGTCGGGCCTCAAAGACCGCGAGCAGGTTCTGCGCAAACGCTACCTGGACACGACACTTGAGCGCGCCTCCTTCGACCGTTTTGGCGCGGTCTCAAGGATGGTGTCGGCCATCCGCGGCTTTCTCAACGAGCGCGGTTTCCTGGAATTTCAGACGCCGGTCATCCAGCCCCAATACGGAGGCGGCACCGCCAAGCCCTTCAAAACGCATGTCAACGCCCTGGGCTGCGACATGTACCTGGCCATCTCCCACGAATTGTATCTCAAGCGCCTCATCGTCGCCGGCTACGACAAGGTTTACACGATTGGCCGCTATTTCCGCAACGAAGGCATCGACCGCAGCCATCATCCGGAGTTTTCAATGGTCGAAACCATGACCGCCTACGAAAACTACCAATTCAACATGAACCTCATCGAGGACATGTTCCGCCACATCGCCCTCCAGGTTTTCGGCAAGACTCAATTCACCGTTCGCGGCCACTCCATCGACTTCGGCCAGCCTTGGCGCCGCGTCAGCATGACCCAGGCCGTGCGCGAAAAAACCGGAATCGACTTCGCCGCCATCACCGCGCTCCAGGACGCCAACGCCCGCCTCGCCGCCTTGGGCGTCAACGAACCGCAGCCCAGCGTCGGCGAAGCCCTCGTCAAGGCCTTCGAAGTGACCGTCGAGAAAGAGTTGATCCAGCCGACGCTGGTCTTCGGACATCCCATCGAGATTTCGCCTCTGGCCAAACCGATGGCGGAGGACCCGCGCTATGTCGAGCGTTTCGAGATATTCATCGCCGGGATGGAATGCGGCGACAATTGGTCGGAGCAAAACGACCCGGCGCATCTCCTGGAAACCTGGCGCAAAGCCTACCGCGCCGAGGATCGTGACGCCGGCAAATTCCACACCCTCGATTTCGATTTCATCGAGGCGCTCGAATATGGCATGCCGCCCACCACGGGCATCGGCCCCGGCATCGAGCGCATGATGATGATCTTCACCGGCCAGGAGAACATAGACGACGTTATCTTTTTCCCCATGATGCGGCCGTCCATATCGCCCTTGAACGCAGCCATCTACGGCTTGGAAGACAGCGCGATGGCGCCGGTGGAGGACTTGGTTTTGTCGTTCGCGGATTTCGAGGCCCTGTGTGGCGAAGGCCTGCTCAAGCCCCACGCCCGCAACCTGATCCTCAAACCGCACCTGCGATTCTGGGGTCTGGCGCGCGTCTCGGGGCACGTGGAGATTGGCGGCTTCCTGTCCAACAGCGCCCTCCGTCTGGCCACCGGCATAATTCAATCCGGCGAGCCGCTCTCTGAAACCGACCGCGGCAGGCAAATCCTCGACCAGATCGAACGCGCGTTGCCCCAGTTCCTCAAGAAGAAATTCCCCGACTGTGAAGTGACCGTTTCCCCGGCCACCGTCCTGCGCCATACGCAGGCATGAACGCTTCATGAACCACCCACCAGGCAAGTCAGCGCACCGAGCCCGTTCCCATGTAAAGTCCAGACAGCGTCTGGACATTTGGCTCCGATTGGAACTCAATCCTCGCCGTCTGAATCCATGAGCGTCTCCAAGAAATCCATCATCGAAGTTTAGGGAGCGGGCATCACCATACTATCCCAGAAGCAGGGCGACTACATCTGTTTGACCGATATTGCCCGGTTCAAAAACGCCGAGCGATCCGATGATCTCGTTCGAAACTGGCTGCGAAACCGCAACACAGTCAAATTCCCCGGCATTTGGGAGCAACTCAACAACCCCGGTTTTAATTCCGTCGAATTCGACGGGATTAGAACGCAGGCCGGTTTGAACAGCTTCGCCCTGACTCCCAAGCAATGGATCGAGAAAACGAACGCCGCCGGCATCATTTCCCAAGCCGGGCGCTACGGTGGCACTTATGCCCACAAGGACATCGCCTTCGAATTCGCCTCCTGGGTATCCGTTGAGTTCAAACTCTACCTCATCAAGGAATTCCAGCGCCTCAAGGAAGACGAAAACCGCCGCCTCTCGCTGGCCTGGAATCTCAACCGCACCTGTCCAAGCTCAACTACCGCATCCACACCGACGCCATCAAAGTCCACCTCATCCCGCCTGAGATCACGCCCTCACAAGCCGCCATGACTTACGCCAACGAGGCCGATTTGCTGAACGTGGCCCTGTTTGGCCAGACCGCGCAGCAATGGCGCGATGCCAATCCCAAGCTCGAAGGCAACATGCGCGACTACGCCACCATCGAGCAACTACTGGTGCTGGCCAATATCGAAGGCATGAACGCCGAGTTCATCCACATGGGATTGCTCCACGGTGAAAGATTGAGGCGGCTCAACCAGATCGCCATCCGGCAGATGCAAACGCTCACCGTCGCCACCAACGTGCGCCATCTTGAACCACCGAAAGGCGGCAAGGAATGAACCGGGTGCCTACATCAACCGCTTCAGAAAAACGTGACTTTTGTCTCTGTTCACTCTGCCATATCCTAATTGGGCCGTACGCTTCGGCGTCAGCTTCGGCGCGCGAAATGGATGCTCATCGCGCCGCCGAGCAGGTTCCGCGCCTCGATGTCCCGGCAGCCTAACGCCTTCAGCTTCTCCGCAACGCCGCGTTGCGCGGGATAGGCGCGCAAGGATTCGTAAATGTAGGCGTGCGTGGCGGAATCGCGGCAGAAGACCTTCCCAAACAACGGCACCATCCAGTGGAGCCACGAGAAATAAATCCCCCGCCACAACCAGCCGTCAGGCTTGCCAAATTCAAGCGCCAGCAGCCGGCCGCCAGGCCGCGTCACCCGCGCCATTTCTTCCAGCCCGCGTTCCCAGCTCTCCAAGTTCCTCAATCCATATCCGATGGTGACAATGTCAAACGTCCCGTCGGCGAACGGCGCGCGCAAGGCGTCGCCGGCCAAGAATTGCAACCGACTCGCGGAGCTGGCGGCGGGCGTGTTTTTGAGCCTCTTCTCCGCCACGGCGAGCATGGCGGCGCTGAAATCCAGCCCAACCACCTCCGCCCCGGCGTCCCGCAAAGCAAACGCGATGTCGCCCGTCCCGCAGCAGAGGTCGAGGGCCTTCTCGCCCGGCTTCACGCCAGCCATTTTGACCAGGAGCTTTTTCCAGCGGCGATGCAGCCAGAGGCTTTGCAGATCGTTGATCAAATCATACCGCGGCGCGATCGCGCCGAAGAGGTCTCCGACCCGCGCCGCCCTTTGCTCTCCCGGTTGGTAAAACTTGTTGCTCACGCCATCTTGGCCGATAGTCTCAGGTCATGGCCGCTCCGATTCAAGCCGGGGTTCGATGCGAATTGCAAATCGCCGGGATGAACTGCGCCAATTGCGCCCGCCACGTCACCGACGCTTTGCAGGCCATTCCGGGCGTGGCCGGCGCCGACGTCTCCTTGCAGGATGGCCGTGCGCGCGTCCGCTGGCGCCCTGGCGCAACTCCCAACATTCCCGCCCTGGCCGCAGCCGTGCGCGCCGCCGGCTACGAGGCCAAACCGGCCGCGGCGAAAACCGGGGTGAAAGCGGCCGCGCACTCGGATGGCTGGCGCTTCAATGTGATCGCTGGCTTGGCAGGCACCGTGCCCCTGATGGCGGGCGAATGGGCCTTTGGGCTGGCCATGCGGCCCTGGTTCCATTGGCTGGCGTTCGCGCTGGCGCTTCCGGTGCAGATTCTTTGCGGCGCGCGCTTTTACCGGGGCGCCTGGCAACAACTCAAGGCGGGCGCGTCCAATATGGACACCCTGGTCTCCCTCGGATCTACCGCCGCCTTCGGCTACAGCGTCTGGGCGCTCTTTTCCGGCGCGGGCGGACATCTGTATTTCATGGAGTCGTGCGCGATCATCACGCTCATCAGCGTGGGCCACTGGATGGAGGCCCGCGCCACCAGTCACGCGGAGAAATCATTGCGCGCCTTGTTCCAACTGGCCCCGCCGTCCGCCGCCCGACGCAACCCCGACGGAACGGAATCGCAAGTGCCCGCCGCGGACCTTCAACCTGGCGACAACGTAATCCTGCGACCCGGAGACCGCGTTCCAACCGACGGCCGCTTGATTGAAGGCCAATGCAGCATGGATGAGGCGATGTTGACCGGCGAATCGTTGCCGGTGGAAAAAGGGAGCGGCGGACGCGTCTATGCGGGGACCGTCAATCTCAACGGGCAGGCCCTCATGGAAGTCACCGCCGTTGGCGATGCCACGGCTGTGGCCCGCATCATCGCCGCTGTCGAGCGGGCGCAGAACAGCCGGGCGGACATTCAGCGCCTGGCGGATCGGGCCAGCAACGTGTTCGTGCCCATCGTCGTGGCCATCGCCATCGCCGCCGCGCTTTGGTGGGGATTATCTTTCGGCCAGGCCCATCGCTTCAGCGCCCTTCTGGCCCGTTTCCTGTGGACGCCCCACCTGCCATCGACACCTCTGGCGGCGGCCATTCTCAGCGCGGTGGCAGTCTTGATTGTGGCCTGTCCGTGCGCCATGGGATTGGCCACGCCCGTCGCCATCATGGCGTGCGCCAACGTCGCCGCACGCCGCGGCATTTTGATCCGGGACGGCATCGCCCTGGAAAAAGCCGGCGCCATCACCGTTCTGCTGGCTGACAAAACCGGCACGTTGACCTTGGGCAAACCCGCCGTCGTGGCGACCGAAGGCAACGACCTGGCGCTGGCCGCCTCGTTGGCCGCCGGCTCCAAACATCCCCTCAGCCAAGCCGTCGCGAACTTCTACTTTCATCCAAATCCCAGCCCATCCCACCCCATTGCCCCAGCGGTGGCATTTCTTGACTGGCGGGAAATCCGCGGCTCAGGAGTGGAAGGGACGTTGGAAGGCGCCGTCACGGCTCGGCTCGGCTCCCTGGAATGGCTGAAAACCTGCGGCATCGAAGCGCCGGATCGACAGGCATTCGTCGAGAAATGGACCGCCGGCGGAGCGACAATTCTCGGTCTGGCCGTCGGTTCGCAATTGAAAACCCTCATCGCGTTGCGGGACACGGTCAAACCCGCGGCAGCCGGCGTCGTGCGCGAATTGACTCGTTCCGGTTTAAAGGTCTATTTGGTCACCGGCGACAATCCGCGCACCGCCCATGCCATCGCCCTCCAGGCCGGCATCGCCCCGGAAAACGTCTTCGCCCAAATACGGCCCGAACGCAAGGCGGAGCTGATCCAGGAACTTCAGGCCCAAGGCAAGAAAGTGGCCTTCGTCGGCGACGGCCTGAACGACGCGCCGGCGCTGGAGCAGGCCGATTTGGGCATCGCCGTCAGCCAGGCCAGCGACGTGGCGTTCGAGGCGGCGGACATCATATTGCTCAAGACGGAAATAGAGGCGATACCGGAGGCGCTGGCCCTGGCGCGCGCCACCTTGCGCACCATCAAGCAGAACCTGTTTTGGGCCTTCTTCTACAACGCTGTCAGCGTCCCATTGGCGGCCCTGGGCTTCCTGAGTCCGATCCTGTGCGCCGCGGCGATGGGCCTGTCAGACTTGGTCGTGATCGGCAATGCCTTGCGCCTGGGCCGCCGCCGATGATGTGCGCCCGCGAACACGCATTGCGCTTAGATGACATGGGGAACCAATGCCGCCACCCGTTGAGCGTAGGCTTCATACGACTCTCCGAACCGCTCGCGCATCCATTTCTCCTCAAGCCTCAGTTTGCGCCAAAATGTCCCGAAGACAAGCGCCACGGCAAGCAACCCGCGCCACTCGCCACGGGCCAGAGCGGATCCGACAAATGCCAGCAGAAGCCCGGTGTAGATGGGGTGGCGAACCAGGGCGTAAGGGCCGCTTGTAATGAGCTCGTGGCCATCCTTGACAGTGACGGCCTGGCTCCAGTTTCTTCCGAGGTGACGGCGCGCCCAGACGGCAAACAGCAAACCGCCCGCGGTCACCGCCGAGCCGCACCAGAACCAAACGACGCCAGCCGGAAGAAATCGCACGTCCAGCGCTGAAATCGGAACGCTGGGGAGCCAGAGAAGCATCACCGCGCATGCCAGCAGAACCATGCGCGCAAGCCGCGACGGCGTGGACTCACGCCGCTCAGTCACCTTGACATCCCTGGACATCGCCCACCAATAGGCCAAAAAACTCAGCCACATTGCAGAGAAGAGATAGTTATAGATGAGTGGCATGAAGCATTCTTCTGGAGCTGACTTCCTTTTTAAGACCGCCGCTCAGGGCGGCGGCTCCTTTTTCACGAAGCGGGCGGCGTAGAACGCCGGCTCTCCCTGCGCGTCGCGCCATGTCTCGATGCGAAGACTCTTGCCCTCGGGCGGGGTGAGTTGCGCGAACTCCCGGCCAAAATCGGCCTTCGCGTACCGATCGGGGTGGAACAGGTAAACCACATTGGCGCCGGTGGGCGGTTTCGTCCGGTCCGCGCCCGCCCCGTCCGTGAGCCAGTTCCAAATCGGCTCCTCCAGCCGCGGGCCGTCGGTCAAGTACATCAATTGCTCGTTGAATCCCCAATCCAGGCTGATGATGATGAGGTCCGAGCGCCCTTTGACTTCCCGGCAAAACTGGACGAATGCGTCGCTCCAGCAGCCCCGTCCGCCCGTTTCCCGAATCAATCCCTGGGTCCGGAAAATCGCCGCCGTCTGGAAGCACAGAAGGACGACGAAGCCAGCCGCCAGGAGCGCGCGCCCCAGCCGGGCGGCGGGCCGGCCATTGCTCCAGTGATTCCACGCGCCGGCCAGCGCGCAAGCGATAATCAAATGCGGAAAGGGCGCCACCAGGAGGGCGTGATGCAAACGCACCGCTCCCGGCAACAGCAGGAATCCCGCCGTCACAAACAGAGATGTCAATAGCAGGAACAGGGACAGGCGCCGGGCGGCCTGGCCGGCGCTCCGCCGGAACACGTTCGCTCCCAGCGCCACCGCGGCCGCCGCCAATACCAGCGCAAAGGGCGTCCAGGCCGCCGTCGGAAATTGGCGCATCGTTTCAAAGTTGCCGCCCGCGGCCATCAGCCGGCAAAAATAGGAGCCGTCGCCCATCATTTCCAGGATATGGAGTTTCTGGCTCAACTCTCCAGGAAAGGCGGGCGCATGATTGGCCATGATTCTGGGCAAATGAAGGATCATCAGCCCGCCGCCGATCAAGAAGCCCAGGCCGCCCAGCGCCGCAAGGTCGCGGCGGCGCGCGACAAATCCAGCCAGGGGCCGGGCGAACGCGCACGCCGCCCCCAGCGCCACCCCCAGCAGCAGCACCGCGAAGTCGATCTTGTTAAACAGTCCCAGCCCCAGGCACAGGCCCGACAGAAGCGCGTCGCGGGCCTTTCCTTTTTCCCAGGCGCGCACCGCGAAAAAAAAGCCGGCGCAGCGGAAGAGGAAGCTGGGCGCGGCAACCCCCCAGTCAAGAATACTTGTAAAGAAGAACGCCGGGTCCAGAGCCAGCAGCGGGCCGGCGGCCAGCGCCGCTCCCAGACCGGCCATGCGCCAGGCCCAGAGCATGAAAAACAGCAGCGCGGCCAAGCTCCAGGCCAGGTTGGTCAGGCGCAGAACCTTCACCCCCGGCCCAAAGAGCGCGACCGGCGGAATCAGCACCCAGCTTTTGACGGCCCCAAGATAAGACTGGACGAAGACAGGGAACGGGCGGCCAAAGACCTGGACGACTCCCGTGTTGGGCATATGCCGGCCATGCGCCGGACCGGCCACAAAATCCCTGGCCAATCCGCCAAACACCGCCTCGTCATAATAGAGGCCGGGCAGAAGGGTGTTCTCGGCGGTCAATCCCACCAGAATCGCCGCCAGCGCCAGCCAAACGCCAAGGACCGCCCCCAGCTCGCCCGCGCGCCGCCCGCCGGGCGGGGCTGACGCATCTGGGAGTTCTTGGAGCGTCATATCGATACTGCTTAAATAACAAATGACAAATTTTCAATGACCAATTTTCAATCGCTTCAATCGCTCAAGCCTTTTCCAAGACACAGATGCGTCAAAAAGAGTGAAATGCGCCCCCATTATTTCTCCGCCGCCAGGCGGCTGGCCTCTTGTTGGGCGTACTGCGTCAGTTGCCCGCGTTGTTGGGCGTCCAGGCGCGCTTTGCGGTGAATCCAGGTGTACTGGCGAAGGGGCATGTCGCCGGAATCGACGACGTCGGCGATGCGATTCCATTTCTTACGGGCGCGGCTTGGGTCGTCAAGGGGCCACTCGGAAAAATTGAGCCGCTCCCGGCCGTCGTTGACGTGGCCGGCCAGGGACCATGAAATGGGGGCCACGTAGCTGTACCACGGCCAGCGGGTTTCGTAAGAATGGCAATCGTAGCAGGCTTCCCTTAGAAAACCGGCCACCGGCGCCGGCGGCGGATGGGCGGCCAGCAAATCGCGTCCCGCCACCACCGGCGGATTGGAATGCGACGGGTTGGTCAACTGCAACGCCGCGCCCAGCAACAGCCCCGCGCCAATAACCCATTTCAACGATCGTTTCACCTTGCCCTTAACATGCCTCACTTAATCCGGCCGTCCACCAGTTCCAGGACGCGCGGAGCGCGGCTGGCGATGCCGGCGTCGTGGGTGGCGATGATCAGAGTGGCCTGGCGTTCGGCGCGCAACGCGTCGAGAAGACGGATGATCTCCTCGCCGGTGTGGGAATCCAGGTTGCCGGTCGGCTCGTCGGCCAGGATCAAATCCGGGGAATTGACCAGCGCGCGGGCGATGGCCACGCGCTGCTGTTCGCCGCCGGAGAGTTCCCAGGGCCGGTGCTGCACACGCTGCGACAGGCCGACGCGGTCGAGCATCTGGGCGGCGCGCGCCGCGGCGGCGCCGGGGGCGGTTCGCGCCATGCGGGCGGGCAGCATGACGTTTTCAAGCGCGGTCAATTCGGGCAGAAGATGATAGGCTTGAAAAATGAAACCGACGCGGCGGTTGCGCCATTGCGCCAAGGCGGCCGCGCCAAGGGAGCGGAGGTTTACGCCGTCGAAAAAGATTTCGCCCGCATTGGGCAGGTCCAGTCCTCCCAACAAATGCAGAAGCGTGCTCTTGCCCGCTCCCGAAGCGCCGCGCAAAGCCAGAGACTCTCCGCGAGCGACAGCGAGATCAATGCCCTCCAGCACATCGAGGGTGCGCCCGCCCATGAGGTAACTCTTGCGCAGCGAGCGCGTGAGAACAAACGGCGCGGTGGCGGAGGTCTCACTCATGGCGCAACGCCTCCACGGGTTGAAGGCGGCTGGCTTTCCAGGCCGGGAACAAACCGGCCAGGATGCACGTCAAAAAGGCCGTGCCACAGATGACCGCCACGTCAGGCAATTGGATGGAGGCGGGCAAATTATAGACGTGATAAATCGAGGCCGGCAACAATTCGCTATGGGTGACCTTTCGCATGAATTCCAGAAACTCGTTGCGGTAGGCCAGCGCCAGCAGCCCCATGCCCAGACCGAGTCCGACGCCGAGCACGCCGACGACAATGCTTTGGCTCAGGAATATCCAAAGGATTTGGCGCCGCGTCGCTCCGAGCGCCTTGAGGATGCCGATCTCCCGCGTTTTCTGCACCACAAACGTGATCTGGCAATTGACGATCCCAAAGGCCGCCACAATCATAATAAAGAAAAGGAGGTAAAACATCATGTTCTTCTCCACTGCCAGCGCGTCGAAGATGGCCGGGTTCTCCTGCCTCCATGTGTAAACATCCATCCGCGGCCCCAGCGCCTCCTGCAACTGCCGGCCCGTCTCATCCGCCAGAAACGGGTCCCTCAATTTGATCTGCAGCGCCTGCACCCCTTCCTCCGCCACCCCTTCCAGGTCCCGCGCATCCTCCAGCGACGTGACAATGACGGAGCTGTTGTAATCGGGAAACCCAACGTCAAAGATGCCGCGCACGGTGTAATCCTCCGCCAGCACAACTTCGGCGTTGGTCTTGCCCATGCTCGCCTGCATTCGTTCCAAACTGCGCGCCGAATAGATAGCCACGCGGTCGCCAATGTCCAAACGCATGGCATTGGCGAAATCCCGTCCAACGACCAGCCCCTTGTCACTCAAATCAAAACCGCCGGCGACGATGCTGGTGGGCAGGTTGTTGACAGAGCCGATGGATTCAGGATCGACACCGAAGAGCAGCGGAGCCGCCTGTTTGGCGGGGCCAGTCTGCGGCTCAGTTTTCAGCAGGGCCTGCCCGCGAATGAAAGGCGAGACGCCGGTCACCGCCGCGTTGGTGGCGACGGTGCGCATGAGGGCCTGATAATTGGTGAGCGCCTGTTCGCGGTCCGCCGGGTACACCTTGAGGTGCGCGTCGAAGCTCAGGATGGTATGGCGCCATTCCTGGTCGAATCCGCTCATGACGGCGATGACGATGATGAGCACCGCCACGCCCAGCAGGACGCCGACGATGGAAATCACCGTGATCACCGAGACAAAGGTCCGGCGCGGTCGCAAATAGCGGAGAGCCAAAAACGCCTCAAAGGGCAACCTCGACATGCCCGCAAAGCCTGCCAGCCAGCGCGAACGAAGTCAACGAGAGGGCGTCTTCGGTCACAGTTCTCCGGCGTCCTGAAGGCGCTGGACTTCGGCGGTGTAACCCTGGCGGAAGGTCGGGTAACGCAAAACGCAGCCCAGTTCCATGCGCAGCTTGCGGTTGCTCACTCTTTTATTTGTCAGGGTGCGTTTGCCTCCCTCTTCTTCCGGGCCGAAGGGCGGCATGTTTTTTCCCAGCGTTTCGGAAAGCCAGCGAAAGAAATGAATCTGCGGAACCGGCTCATCATCGACGGCGTTGTAAATCTCGCCCGGCTGCCCGCTTCGGAGCGCGGTCACCAGGCTGGCGACAACGTCGTCCCGGTGAATCATGTTCAGGAGCCGCTCGCCGCGTCCGGGAATGCGCGCCTGGTCCTTCAGGAATTGCTGGAAAAGATGGCCGCGGCCCGGCCCGTATATGCCCGCCACGCGCAGGATGATGGCCGGGAATTTCCGATCGCGCGCCGCGTCCAGCAAGAGTCCCTCGGTTTGCGCCAGCACCCGGCCCGGTTCGTCGGCAGGCTCGGTCCGGCTGCTTTCCTTGACAACCGAGCCGTCGGTCTGGCCATAGACGCTGGTGCTGCTTGTATAGACGAATTTTTTGGGCGGCGCCGCCCCCAGCCATGCGAGCAGATTGCGCGTTCCGCCCAGATAGACCTTCCGGTAATCCTCCAGTCCGCCGCGGTTCGAAGAGACAGTATTGACAACCCAATCGAGCATCCGGGGCAAAGCGTCCGGTTCATCGGACCGGGTGATGTCGGCTGTGAGCGGCTCGACGCCGCAAGCCCGCAATTCCGCGTCGCGCCGGCCCGACCGCGTGAGGCCAAAGACCTCATGGCCCAGCCGGGCCAATTCCGCGCCCAGCGGCAGACCGACATAACCGCAGCCGAAAATCAAAACACGCATAGACGGGCTGTTGGGCGCATAAGGGAGACGTTAATCTTCATCGTAATCTTATTCCTGATCTCCATTCGATTAAGATTAAGATCAAGGGCGGGAAACCGCCAGTCAAAAAAGAAATGCGCCCGCTGAAAGGGCGCAACTCATTTGCCAGCAAAATGACTAATGTCCAAACACCAATGACGAAAGAATGACGAAGCCCGAATGACTAAACCGGCTCTGAGCGGCTCAATTTCGTCATTGAGTCATTTGGGAATTCTTTCGTCATTCGGATTTCGACATTCGTCATTTTCCGCCGGCGTATTGTGATTTTGCTCTTTGGCTGCTCCGACTTAGGTCCAAAAATTGAGATGCACGCCCGTTGAAAAGCCGGGCGGCGTGTGGAATACTGCTGACATGAAACTGCTGTGCGGGATTTTCTGCGCGATTTGCCTTCTGCCGGCGATGGCGGCGGATAAAATCACGGCGGTCACCGTGGACGGGGTTTCCTACACGGAGATTCAGGACGCCCACGTGGTCGCCGGCGGGCGGGTTGTTCTCCATTTCCCCGGCGGCGTCACGACGGCGAACGCGGATAAAATGCCAGGGGCCTTCCTGGACTCGTGGGGGATCACGGCGGCGCAAATCAGCCTGTCCAAGGCGGCAGCGGAGCGGCAGGCGGAGCAAGCTCTCACGCAAGCGATTGCCGCCGGTTTTTTCAGGAAGGTGGACGATGTGATCTACGACTTGCGCAAGCCTCAAACAAATTGGACGAGGCTTTCGGGCGCAAAGGTTCTGCAGGTTGGCCAGGAGGGTGCGTTGCTGGAGCTTTCCTCCGATCAGCCCACCCCGGCGTTCGTCTTCCTGCGCAATGCGCCGGCCGGCGTCAGCGATCACGACACCATCACGGTCGCGGCCAAGCTGGCCGGGACGTTCAGCTACATCGACCGGTCGAATTACGAGCGAACGCTGCGGGCTTACGATTCGGGCCGCGCGTGCCAGCGCAACGAGATTCCGCCGGCGATGTTGAAAGAGGGCCTGGCTTCGCTGGCTCTGCCCGATGCGGCCAAACCGCGCGAGCGCACCATTGGCTCGCTGGAGGGCGATCCGCGGTTGCGCGGGATTGGATCGGGGTTTTTCGTAACCAAAGACGGCTATCTGCTGACCAATCATCACGTCGTCAAGGACGCGGAAAAGGTGGAGGTCGAGTATCAGTCACACGTGTTCAGGGCCAAAGTCATCGAGGTGGACAAGGACAACGACCTGGCGCTGCTCAAAGTGGAGGGGGGGAGTTTCCCGGCGCTGAGCATTTCGCGGGCGGAGTCGGCGGATTTGGGCCAGGAGGTGTTCACGATTGGGTTCCCGAACATCGTCATGCAGGGGATCGCGCCCAAGTACACGGACGGCAAAATCAGCAGCCTGGCCGGCATGATGGATGATCCCACCGAATACCAGATCAGCGTGCCGGTCCAACCGGGCAATTCCGGCGGCCCGCTCTGCGACGCCAATGGCCAAGTCGTGGGCATTGTGGTGGCGCGCCTGAACGACCTGACGGTGTTGCAGGCATCGGGCGCCGTGCCGCAAAACGTCAATTACGCCGTCAAGGCCCGGCACGCGCTGCGGCTGCTCCAGCGCGTCAAGGGTCTGGAATCGAGCCTGTCCCAGGCGGGAAAACCGGCCAATGCCGTCAAAACGGTCGAGAACGCCGTTGTGATGGTAAAAACTTATTGACAGCCTGCCGACTCAAGGCGGATAAAAACGGGGAATTTTTTTCTTGTTTCCGGGAAATAATCGTGAAAAATAGCCCGCCATGAAAGCAAAGGAAACTCCAACCCACACAAGCTAATGGCCGAACAAAACCAAAAACTATCGTTCACCGAAAAGGCCGGCTACAGCGCCGGCGACGCCGCGGCAAACTTCGTATTCATGACGATGATTTTGTTCCAGGCGAATTTTTACACCGACGTGTTCGGCATCAGCGCAACGGCGGCGGGCGCCATTTTGCTGGCGGCGCGGCTCTGGGACGCTTTCTTCGATCCGGTGATGGGAGTGCTGGCTGATCGCACGAACACGCGCTGGGGGCGGTTTCGCCCGTGGGTATTGTGGACCGCGCTGCCGTGGTGCGTGGCGATGGTGCTGGCTTACACGACGCCCAAAGGCTGGAGCGCCAGCGCGATGATCGCCTACGCGGCGATCACCAACATCATGTTGATGACGCTTTACTCGATGAACAACATGCCTTACTCGGCACTGGGAGGGGTGATGACGGGCGACGTGAACGAGCGCGCGAAACTGAATTCTTATCGCTTTATCTCCGTCAATGCCGCGCAGTTCATCGTGGGCGGATTCACCCTGCCGCTGGTGGCGAAGTTCGCCGTCGGCCACGACCGGCAGTACGCCTGGCAGATGACGATGACGCTATGGGCGGTGTTGTGTCTGGTGCTGTTTATCATCACTTTTGCGACATCGCACGAACGCATTCACCCCGTGAACGCGCAAAAATCCTCCCCGAAACAGGACTTCGCCGACCTGATTAAGAACAGTCCCTGGGCCGTGATGTTTGGCATGACGCTGTTTCATTTCGCGATGCTCTCCTTCCGGGGTGGCGCGCTCTATGATTATTATCATCATTACGCCGACAAGGCCGCGCTCTTCGATTTCGTGCAAAAGCTCGGGCTGACCGCGCCGGCGCTCGCGCCGGGAGCGCCCGCGCCCGGGGGCATCCTCGAATGGCTGGGCTACATCGTCCACGGCACACGCGAGAATCTGGCCGCCTCCAACGTCGCCGACGTGGCCAACAGCATCATCAACATGATTGGCACGGCAGTGACCATTGTCGTGATTCTGCTCTCGCCGTCGCTCGCCAGGAAATTCGGCAAGAAAACCGTTGCGGTCACCGGCTTCGCCCTGGCCGCGGTCAGCGCGTTTTTGTTTTATACTCTCAAGCCTGACGAGGTTACCGGCATGGTGGCGCTGACCGTCATCGGGGCGGTGTTCTATGCGCCGACGATTCCACTGATCTGGGCCATTTATGCGGACGTGGCGGATTACTCGGAGTGGACAACGGGCCGCCGCTTCACTGGCATCGTCTTCGCCACCATTGGCTTCGCGCTCAAAGCCGGGCTGGCGCTTGGCTCGGCGTCGCTTCTTTGGATGCTGGCCGGCTTCTTCCACTACGACTCCAAACAGGTCCCTGGAGCGGAGACCATCGAGGGCTTCCGCTTCTGCAGCGGCATCGTGGTGGGAATTCTCTTCACCATCTGCACCGGACTGCTTCTGGCGTACAAGATCAACAAGCGAATGACCATTCAAATGGCCGACGAACTTACGGAACGAAGAAGGAAAAGCGCGACGGCGTGACAACCATTCACCATGAAGCGATTGCTCCGGCTCCTGGGTTTCTGCTCTCTGCTCCTTGCCTTCAGGGCCGGCGCCGGGGCGCCCGCCATCATCACACCGCCGCGCAGCGTTACCAATAACTACGCGTCGGCCGCTGACTTTATAGTGGTGGCGACCAATGCGGCCTCCTACCAGTGGGTATTTAATGCCACGAATACTCTTGTCGGCGCAACCAACGCCACTTTGAGCCTGGACGATGTGACCAACGCCCAGGCGGGAAGCTACACGGTGGTGGTGTCCTCGTCCGACAACATTTCGGTGACCAGCGCGCCGCCGGCGGTGTTGACCATTGAGCCTGGGACGGTTGTCCAGTTCACCATCTCCAAATACCCGAACGGCGGGAGCAACAGTTTCACGGTCGCGCTTTTCGATCATGACAAACCGGCGACGGTGGAGAACTTCATCCATTATATCACCTCCGGCGCGTATTCGAACATGTTCTTTGACCGATGCGTTCCGGACTTTGTCCTGCAAGGGGGAAGCTACGTGACCTATGATCGGACCAATACCGCTAATCAGCTTCACGGGGAGGCTATATCTTCTGAATCAATCGTCTCCACGGGATTTCCGGCGCAAGTCGATAGCGAATTCGGCGTCGGCCCGCTGGTTCACAACACTTCCAACACGATTGCCATGGCGATGGGCAGCAGCTCCAATTCCGCCACCAGCGCCTTCTTCTTCAATCTGGTGGACAATTCGACGAACCTGGATACGAACACCGGCGGCTTCACCGTCTTCGGGCGGGTCGTGTCCAACGCCTACGTTTTGCAGTACTTCAACACGTTGAGTGCGCCGAGCAACGGCATTTTCGACCTGGACCAGAATATTCCAACGCTGCCCGTCAATTACAACGGGACGAACGCGCCGGCCAATTTAAATTTATTCTATTGCGATTTCACGTTTATATCCCCGACAAATCCGCCTGTGGATACCAACCCCCCAACGGTTTCGATTACCTTTCCTTTGCCAAATGCTGTCTTCACCAACGGCAGTTCGCTGACCGTTCAAGGGACAGCGTGGGATAATGTCGGATTGGCGGAGGTATTTTGTGAATTGACGGCGCTGGCAGGCATTTATGAGGGCGACCGCCTCACAAACGCCGCGGTGGGCGCCACAAACTGGTCGCTGGACCTGGTCGGCCTCATCGGAACCATCCAGCCGGGGGTTTACGAATTGACGGCCTTTGCCCAGGACGGAGCAGGCAATCTGAGCGCGCCAGACACGGAGTACTTCACCAATCTGGTCCGATTGACCATCATAACAAACCTCAACGGCACGCTCGCCACCAACGCGCCGCAATATCTGATGCCGGGACAAACGTATTCGCTAACGAACGCGCCCGTGGCCGGGCTACAGTTCTACTCCTGGCAGAATGGGGGCGTGGTGTCGATTGACCCGGTGGAAACGTTCACGGCGGAAACCAACTTCACGCTGGAGGTCACATACGTTTCCACCAACCTGCCCCCCGGCCTGACCATATCAAGTCCCGCCGCCGGTTCCCAGGCGCAAACGGCCAATGGCACTCTGACCCTCACGGGCACACTCCCCATTACCGTGACGAATGTAAGCTGCCAGCTTTTCTCCCATTCAACCGCGGTGACATCCAACCTATCTGCCACCATCAGCGGCACCAACTGGTCGCTGACGGTGAGCAATCTCGCGGGGCTGTACACGCTGGAAGTTGTGGCGATTGATTCATTTGGAATATCTGGATCGCTGTCGGAAACCTTCACGGCCTTGGTCGCCCCGCCCACCATCCTTTCCCAACCGGCAAGCCTCACCGTCAATGCCGGCTCCGCGGCCTACTTTAGCGTGACGGCCAGCAACGCCGCCAGTTACCAATGGCAATTTGGCGCAAGCCCCATCGCCGGGGCGACCAGCAGCACCTTGGCCTTGGACGACGTCAGCACCAATCAATCCGGCTTCTACAGCGTCGTTGTCACCTCCCCGGATGGGCGAACGACGAACAGCCAGCCGGCGGGTCTGACCGTGAGGCAAGGGACCATTGTTGAATTCACGCTGTCCCGTTACGCCGATGGCAGCAGCAACAGTTTCACGGTCGAGCTTTTCGATCAAGACAAGCCGGCAACGGTGGAGAATTTCATCCATTATATCACCTCCGGCGCGTATTCAAATATGTTCTTTGACGTATGCGTTCCGGGATTTTTCCTGCAAGGAGGCGACTACGTGACGTTTGACCGGACCAACACCGCTCCCGGTATTCTCAGAGAGGCCATATCTTCTGAAGCTGTGGTCGCCACTGGATTTCCGCCGCAAGTCGATAGTGAATTCGGCGTCGGCCCGCTGGTTCACAATACATCCAACACCATTGCCATGGCGCTGGGGCCAACCTCAAATTCCGCCAGCAGCGCCTTCTTTTTCAATTTGGCGGACAATTCCGCGAACCTGGACACGAACACCGGCGGCTTCACCGTCTTCGGGCGGGTCGTGTCCAACGCCTCCGTATTGCAGCACTTCAACACGTTGAGCGCGCCAAGCAACGGCATTAACTATGACATCACCGATGGTCTTACCAGCCTGCCAGTCAATTACAGCGGAACGAACAGGCCAAACGACGCCAGTTTATTTTATTGCGATCTCAAGTTTATATCGCCCACAAACCCACCGAAGGATACGACCCCGCCCACGGTGTCGGTTGACTTTCCGCCGCTGAACGCTGTGTTCACCAATGGCGCCCCATTGACCGTCACAGGAACGGCGTCGGACAATATCGCATTGGCAGAGGTGTTTTGCATATTGACTCCCCTCACCGGGGCCAATGCCGGCAAGGGCCAGACCAACGCCGCGGTGGGAACGACTAGCTGGTCGCTGACTTCCACCGCAGGGACGGGAGTTTACCAGTTGACGACCTTCGCCCAGGATGGCGCGGGAAACCTGAGCGCGCCGGACTCGAGGTACTTCACCAATATGGCGCGAGTGACCATCATCACAAACGCCGACGGCCAACTGACGACCAACCAGCCGCTCTACGCCGTGCCGGGCGTCCCGCTTTCCTTTCAGAGCGCGCCCGGGCCTGGAGAGCAGTTTTACAGTTGGGCCACTGGCGGCCAAACGTCGCTCAACCCGGTCGAAAACATCACCCCGAACAGCGACGTCACACTGACGGTGACGTATTATTCGCCCAACCCTTCCGGCGGCCTTGCCATAACAAGCCCCGCTTCCGGGTCCCAGGCGATCGTCGTCGATTCGGTTTTCCCGATCAGCGGCACGCTGCCTTCCACGGCCGCGCAACTGGAATGCCAGTTCTTTCTCAACTCCAATTATGTGTCAACCGAGCGCATCACCAACTTCAACGGCACAAATTGGTCGCTCACCGTGACAAACCTTGGGAACGGCGCCTGCACCGTGCTGGCCCAGGCCAGCAGCGCGGCAGGCGGAAGCGTCTTCGCGGAGACCGGCTTCTCGATTTTGAACCGACGACTGACGATCAACGTCGTGGGCGGCGGGACTGTCGTGAGCAATCCCGGGCCTTATGCCCTGCCCGGCACCTACACTGTCAATGAAAAGCCCAATTCCGGCCAGGTCTTTTATGGATGGAACGACGGAACCACAGTCACATTGAACCCGTCCAAGACATTTACGATTGTTTCGAACATTACTTTGACAGCGATGTTCATCACGAATGACACTTCCTTGAACGGCTTTTCCTTCACCTATCCGCCGGCGAACGCCAAACTGACCAATCTCACCTTCAACATGGAGGGAAGGCTGTCGGAATCGATCACTCAGCTAACCTGCCAGTTGTTCCTGCAATCCAACAGCGTGACGGCGGCGCCCCAATTTACGAGCAACGATTTCGCCGCCGGGAAATGGACGTTGCCCGTCGCCGATCTGGCGCCCGGGCCTTATACGGCGCTGGCGATGGCGCATGACAATAAGGGCCGCACCAGGCTGGTGAGGGAGAACTTCAATCTGCTGAAAAAATTGGTGGTCGGCATCCAACCGCCGAAAGCGGGCGGCGTTTCCGCCAGCCTGAGCGGGAAGTATCTCGAAGTGGGCAAATCCTACACCATTTCCGCCACGCCAGGCAGGGGCCAGATATTCGCGTTCTGGACCGGCCCGGTGGCCAGCAGCTTGAGCGCGAAAACCACGTTTGTCATGTCAAGCAATACGCAGTTGACCGCGAACTTTACCAACAACCCGTTCCCGGCGCTGGCCGGCACTTACACCGGGCTGTTTATGGACCCATCCAATCCGACCCCGACCAACTCCGGGTTTGTCACCCTGACCACGACCGGAACAGGCGTCTTTAGCGGCCGAATGATGTTTCCATCGCGCACTTATTCGATTCTCTGGAGGTTTCTTTACAACGGCCTTGCGGTATTGCCGTCGGCGAAAGGGTTTGATTCAAACGGTCTCGACTTGGTTTTGTCTCTCGATTTGACCAATGCCGACGGCATCATCAGCGGGTACGTCGCTGACGAAACCTCTTGGACAAACCTGTTGGTTCTCTATCGAGCCGCGGACCGCCTCACCGGCGCCAACGCGCCCGCGGCTGGAAGATACGCCCTTCTATTCCAGCCCGAAAATGACACCAACGGCCCGGTCGCCGAGGGGTATGCGAGCCTATCGCTCGGCAGCGGCGGCGTCCTGTCCTTGGGCGGGAGCCTCGCCGATAATTCCGCCATTTCGCAATCCGCCCGGCTGTCCAAAGAGGGCATCTGGCCCCTCTACATGGTTCCGTCAAGCTACCAGCGCAAGGGAATGATCATCGGCTGGCAAATAATCACCTCCTCAAACACGTGCGCGTCCATCGGCCCGCTCTTCTGGTTCAAGCCCGCTGGCGGCGCGGCCGCCAATCTGACTGCGACGGGCGCGAAGTTCGCGCCGCCGCCCGCCAACGGCGAATTTGAAATGGTCCTGCCCGGAGGAAGCACCAACTCGCTGCCCGTCAAGAAAGCCGGGCAATTTTCCGCCGTTGCGCCCATCGTGGGGATCACCCTTCTGCCCACCGGCGTTTTGTCCGGGAGCATTGAGACCAACAACCAGAGGCGTCCGTTCAAGGGTGTTTTCATCAGCCCGTCCGCGGGGGGAGGCGGTTTGATTCTTGACAGTAATGGCGGGACAGAGGGGTTCGAAATACTCCCGAAGCCGTGACGTACCCGCCAACCATGGCCACGATACTCATTGCCACGCGCAACCGGCATAAGATTGCGGAAATCCGCCAGATTCTTCCCGCGGACATCCCCTGCCTCAGCCAGGCCGATTTTCCCGGCGCACCCTCGATCACCGAAGACGCGGACTCGTTCGTCGGCAACGCGAGGAAAAAGGCCCAGGGCCTGGCGGCCTGGCTGGCTGGACGCGCCGATCTGTGGCCGCCGGATGTCGGAGCGGACGGCGCGCCTTTTTACGTTCTGGCCGACGATTCCGGCCTGGAGGTGGACGCGCTGGGAGGCGCGCCCGGCGTTCACTCGGCACGGTTTGCGGCTCTGGACGCCAGCGCCGCCAACGCGCCCGATGCGGCCAACAACGCCAAACTGCTCCGCCTGCTCGAAGGCGTTGCCGCGGAACAACGCACCGCCCGCTTCCGCTGCGCGCTGGCGCTGACCCGCCTGCGGCCGCCCCCCGCGCCCGGCGACCCCGTGATGTTCGACGGGTGCTGCGAAGGCCGCATCGCTTTCGCCCCCGCTGGCGCGGGCGGGTTTGGATACGACCCGCTTTTCATCCCGGAAGGCTGGACGCGGTCGCTGGCGGAATTGGGGGAATCCATCAAGAATACGTTAAGCCATCGAGCGCGCGCCCTGGCCAGCCTCCGCCACTTCTTGCTGGACGGAGGCTCCTAATCTTTCTCCTCCTTCCAGCGCGGCCCCAGGGCGTGACTGATGCCCAAGTGGTCGAGCACCCGGCCCACCACTGAATCGACCACCTGCTCGACCGTGGCTGGCCGGTGATAAAAGCAAGGGTTGGCCGGCAGGATGGTCGCGCCAGCCAGGAGCAACAGCTCAAAATTACGCACATGAACCAGGCTCAAAGGAGTTTCCCGCGGCACCAGGATGAGTTTCTTCTTCTCCTTCAATACGACGTCGGCGGCGCGGAGCAGAACATCTTCGCTGTATCCGTGGGCGATCCGGCCGATTGTGCCCATGGTGCAGGGGATGACCACCATGGCGTCAGGCGGATTGGAGCCGCTGGCGAAGGGAACATTCATGCCGCGGAGGTTGTGCATGCGGGCCCCTTCGGGCAGGCGTAATCCGCCGGGCAACTCCTCAGCCAGCACGGCCTGTGCGTAGCTGCTGAGGACGACGTGGATTTCGTGTTGGCGCGGGTCCAATTGGTCCAGCAGCCGCTGGGCGTAGAGGGATCCGCTGGCTCCGGTGATGGCGACGAGAATCTTCACAAGTTCTATCCGTTAAGGCCGCTCAAATAGGCCAGGACCAACTGCGGCAACTGCGCGCTGTAGCCCCCTTCCAATACGCTGAACGCCGGCAGTGCCATCCGCCGCACGCTTTCCCCCAGCCAATAAAAGTCCTCCGCCTCCAGCGTCCCCTGCGCCAGCGGGTCTTCCCGGTAGGCGTCGAACCCCGCGGCGATCGCCACCAAATCGGGCCGGAATCTTCCCAGCGCGTCCAGGGCGCGCGCCAGGGTGGCGCGGTACTCCTTCCTGGGCGTGGCGGGCTGGACGGGGAAATTGAAACAGTTGCCGCCCCGATTCTGCAAGCCCGTGCCGGGAAAGGCCGGGTGCTGGTGGATCGAAACGCAGGCCAGGCCCGGTTTATCAATCAAAATATCCTCCGTGCCGTTCCCGTGATGCACGTCGAAATCGAAGACTGCCACACGCCGGAATCCCCCCGCCCGCGCCTCCAGCGCGGCGACCGCCACCGAGTTCAGGTAGCAAAAACCCATCGCCCTATCCGGCGTCGCGTGGTGCCCGGGCGGACGCAGCAGGCTCAAGGCCGTCTCTCCCGCCCGCGCCGCAGCCAGCGCGCGCAAGGCGCCGCCGGCAGCGCGGCGGGCGTGTTGGCCGATGCGAGGATGGGCCGGAGTGTCGGCGTCAAAATCGTCGGGCAGTTCCAGGCGCCGCAAGTGTTGCGGCGTGTGGGCGCGCAGGATCGCCGCCTCATCGGCGTCTGGAGGCAGTTCCCAGGACAGCGCCAACTGATCCTGCGCCTTGAGGAAGGCAACCGTCCGGCTGATGCGCTCCGGGCCTTCGGGATGGCCGGGAAGGAAGTACTCCGCGCAGCGAGGATCGGTGATGATGGTCACGACCGAAACTTAGAGCCGCTTCTCGTCCGCGTCGATGAAATCGACAAAGGTTTGAATATCGTCCCGGCGGCCCAGCCCGGCTTCTTCCTTGCGCATTTTCAGGCGGGCCTTCATCGCGTCGTCCTCGCGCCCGCGATTGAGCACGAATTCGGCAAACGCCTTTTTCTCCGCCTCGGTCTTTTTGACATTCTGGCGGACCCAATCGGCGACCTGGCCGTCGGTGACCGAGTCCTTGACCGCGGCGAGGAACGTTTCGGCGGTAACGCCCGCCGCTTTGAGCCAGGCGGCATCGAACCCCTTGGTGAAGTTCTCCTGGTAATCGCTATGCAATTTGCCAGCCAGGTGAAGCCGGATTTTATCGACGAAGCGGGGCAAATAGACCCAGCCGGACATAAGTTCCCGCGGACTGCGGGGATAGATAATGGATTCCATAATTCCTTTCTAACTGACTCCGCCCGGAGCGTGTGACAGCGGGAGCTTCTCCCAAACCGCCACGTCGTCGGCGCAGCCGATGGACTCCAGGTAGGGCTTGTTCCACTCTTCCACGGCCCAATCATCAGGCGGACAAATGCAGTTGGCCACTCCGTTGGCCAGATACAGGGCGGCGGCGATGGAAAAAACGCCCGGGGGAAATCCATCGGGCTTTTCCTGGGCGGCGATGGCTTCGACGACGGGGGTGGGCATGCCCCACAGTTCCAAGAGGTAGGCCGTGATCTGGGGCGTGCCGGTCTGAAAGACCTCCCGCAGGCGCGGAGCCAATGGAGACTTGGATTGGCGGGCCGCGTCGCAGGCGGCCTGGAAGCGGTCCGGGAAATTATCAATAAGAATCAAACGCCCCGTCTCGTGGAGCAGACCGGCCAGGAAGGCCTCCTCCGCCATCTTGCGCGGGAGTTGTTTCTCCTGGCAAATGTGCTGGGCCAGAAAGGCCGTCTCCCAGCAATGGTTCCAGACCCTGGTCACCTCCAGTTCCGGGTGGGCCAGCTTTTCGTAGTGCCGGAACAGGCTCTGCGAAAAGACCAGAGCGGCAATCAGGTCCGTCCCCAGGCAGAGGACTGCATCAATCGGGCTGGTGATAAGGTATCCCTGTCCAAAGAGCGGCGAATTGGCCAGTTGGAGCACCTTGACCGAAAGGCCGGCGTCGGCGGCGACCATGCGGCCAATGGCGGAGCTGCCGTGGCGATGGTCTTCCAACTCGGCCAACAAAGACTGATGCACCTGCGGCAGCGAGGGAATCGAGCGCAGGGAGGCGATGACCGTTTGCAATCCGGGGTCGGCTATCCGTTCGCGGGCGGCGAAGCCGCGCTGGATCAACTCGCGCAGCTTGGCGCTGTCGAAAGGTTTCGCGAGGTACTGGTGGGCCGAAGTGATCAGGGTAAGCTTGTTGAGGGCGACAAAGCCCGACATGATGACGCGGATGGTGCCCGGCGAAACCGCACGGACCTCTTCAAGCAGTTGGCTGCCCAACATCCCAGGCATGAGTTGATCGGAAAGGACCAAGTCCGGCGGCCGGGCCTGAACGGCCAGGAGGGCCTCCAAAGGGTCTTTGAACCCTTCAACGACCCAATCCGGGTCGATGCAACGGAGGATCATCACCGCCGTGTCCAGCACACCGGCCTGATCATCAACTACATAGATGCTTCTTTTCATGCTTTGATTGCAACACGTCATCTCCAACTTAATCAGTCCCCGCCATTTTTACAACGGCGCAATTCCAAAATCTGCTTGTGCGAATCAGTTCGAGGACGCGCCCGGCTCAACAGGACCCTCGCCCTGCCATACCCCCCCCCGGTAGGGCGCCTGTCCTCCGTGGCAGCACTACTGCGGAGGGAGGAGCGCTCCCGCGGAGCCGCCCCCTTTCCCCAAAAAACCGCTCCCGCCGAGCCATTTGCCTAACATCGCTCAAAAACTTCCAAATGCTTGGGGTTGTCGGAAAATAAGAATTACCTTTTGCGCGCCGGGATTTTGACCGATGGCGAGAAAGCCCGCGAAAGCGGGCAGCTCTTATCTGTTCTAACCCGAGCGAGGCGCATATCCGAAGTGATCCGCAACGAGCCAGCAACGAAGCCATCGGTCAAAAGACCAAGCGGAAAAGGTAAAGGTCATTTTTCGGCAACCCCTGAGTTGCATGTCCTTGATTACCAACGATTTCAAGCTCGCCTGGCCCGCGAAAGCACTCCAACCCCCCCGCTTTTTATCATGCACAAGGGTGCATAAGCCTGCATAAACCGCCCAAATCTCCGCGCCTCAGGGCGGAAAAGCACGCGACTGGATTTACCGGACGCTCCCTCGCAACACCAGAACCGTCCGAAATCTGTCCCTTCTCCCCGGGGGAGAAGGTTAGGATGAGGGCGATCCCCGCTGAATTCTGTCCTCCGCCCGGGGCGGTTCCGCGCCCGCAAACCCCCTTGCGCCGCAACAAAACTACCGTAATTTGGCGTAATTTACCGTAATTTACCGTAATTTACCGTAATTTTTTAACCAGCGGGCAAAGGGATTTTCAACAAAAGGCAACGAAGATCACGAAGAAAAATCGCGCGTTTCCGACTCCTTCTTCAAAAAAATGCATTTT
>Ga0224555_1001953_pt1 | contig 25914 bp, 33 predicted proteins | sample 714S23034metaG_FD_180687 | JGI IMG/M metagenome (GOLD analysis project Ga0224555, IMG submission 180687) | Peat soil microbial communities from Stordalen Mire, Sweden - 717 S2 30-34 | ecosystem: Environmental > Terrestrial > Soil > Wetlands > Peat | place: Sweden: Norrbotten County, Stordalen...
GTGGAGGAGGAGGGCGCCGAGGCCGTTGTGCGCTACCTGCGAGACGCCCGGAAACGCCCGCCACCCGGCCAGGTTAGCGCGACGGCCCTGGGCACGGCTGTCCACGACGCCGTGGAACGGTACGTCAAAGAGGGTAAGCGGCCGGACGTCGGGGTTACGGTGTTGCCGTACCTCGAGCAGTTCGACCGCTGGGCCCAGGTCTGGCAACCCGAATACCACGTCACGGAGGCCTCGGTCTATTCCCCGCGCTACCAGTACGCCGGCACCCTTGACGCGATCTGCACGATCGAGGGGTGCAAGGTGCTGGTGGACTATAAGTCGTCTCGGCGGTCCGTAGGGCCCGACGACAAGCCAAGTAGGCCCTACCCCGAGGCGGCCCTCCAGCTGGCCGCATATCGTCACGCCGAGCTCCTGGCGACTGTGCGGGGTAGGCGGACTGAGGTGTTGGGTCGGCGGTACTACCTGTTTGGCGCGGAGGAGGCTGCCTCGGCGGTCCCGATGTCGACGCTGGACGGGTCGGTCGTGGTTCATATAACCCCCGAGCACTGCGATATGTACCCTGTTAGATCGGACGACCGGGTGTTCGAGGCGTTCTTGTACACCGTGGAGGCGTTCCGGTGGCAGCAGGAGTTGTCGAAGCAAGTAATCGGTGAGCGATCAACCAAGGAGGCGGAAGAACCCGAGACACTGAAGCCTAAGGCGCTTGTACCCAGCCCAAGGCGCTTGTACCCAGGACACAAGCCTACGGCGCTTGTACCCAAGACACCCAAGCCGAGAGCGCGACCCCAGAGGGCGATATCGAGGGCAGCGGACGGGGGGCTACAAGAGGCCGTCCGAATCGCAGAGAACCGTAAACCGCAACAAGCGGAGGGAGCATAAAATGGCGTTCGTGAAGGCATCGGAGCTGATAAATCCCGAGACCAAGGAGTCTGTGGGGCTAACCCTAGTCGCCGTAGAGTACCGAAGCGACACCTCCCTACCCCAGTCGCAGTACGGGGATGAGGTCATGTACCATCTCAAGGACGTCAACGGTAACGAGCTAACCTTTAGTCAGGCTCGTAATCCGCGGCGGGAGAATACCGTGATAGCGATGTGTGAGGCGCTTTTTGACTCTCCCCTTGGCGTACCCGTTACCCTCGTCGAAATCGAGACTAAGCGATCGATAACAGGGGTCACCCACTACTTCCGGGAGTTCAACGCGGGTGTGGGTGGAGCTGAGAGTTCGGTTATGGCTAGGTACCGGGCGGCGCGTGAGCTTGCTGAAGTCAAAAACGGTCACGTTGCTGACGATGACGTACGGGCTCGATTCCGCGCGACGAATAAGACCGCGCCGCCCGCCAGCCCGCCAGCGACCGAAGGGAACATCGACCCCGACCTGATCCCGTTCTGACGTGGACGACGACGAGACGTTCGCCGCTGACGTCGAGGCTGCTCTCCGCGGGGAAGGAGAGGCCGTACCGTACCCGGAGGACTTTGAGCCGGAGCCGCTCCCCGAGCTCAAGCGCTACGGGCCGCGTGCGACCGGCCGCCGCCTGATAGCCAAACCCATCTCCGCTATCCCCCTCCGCGCCCCCGAGTGGCTTATAGACGGCGAGATCCCCCTGGGAGGCTTGACCCTGCTGGCCGGCCGGGAAGGAACGGGGAAGTCAACCTACTGGGCGGACCTAGCTGCTCGCGTAACCACCGGCCGGTTATCCCTCGCGCGCGGGCGCGCGCACGCGGTAAGCGTTATAGCTACAGAAGACTCATACGAAAGCGTTATACGGCCTAGACTTCAAGCGGCAGGAGCTAACCTTGATAAAGTCTTTACGGTTGAACCGGAAGACGCGGAGATAGGAGACTTAACGGTAAGTCTGCCAGACGATATTCAAGAGTTAGAACGTCTAGTCGTTGAAAACGACATAGCGCTTATTATCTTAGACCCTCTTATCTCCCGTTTACGGGTCGGACTAGACACGCATAAGGACGCTGAAGTCCGTCAAGCGTTAGAACCCTTAACCGCTTTAGCGGAAAGGACAAGGGCAACCGTCTTAGGACTCATACACATAGCCAAGATGCAGACGGATGACCCGTTAACCTCGATAATGGGGTCTAGAGCCTTTCCCGCTGTAGCCCGTAGCGTGCTATATGTGCTAGAAGCTCCCGGGTCTTGGGAGGGTGAACGGGGTAAGCGGTTCATCGGGGTTGGTAAGTCTAACTACGGGGAGAGTAACACCCGTATGCGTTGTTACCGGATACAGGGTGAGTATGTTGGATCGGACTCTAACGGTCATCCCGTCAACGCCTCGAGGGTTGTCTGGCTGGGCCGGGTGATGGGCGTAGGGGTCCGAGACATGCTACAATGTATCAACGCCAAAGGGCCTAAGGAGGACGTCATGAGTAGCTTCCGGGAAGATCTCGAGCGGGTCGACCACCCGCAACCCCGCGCAGCACGCGCCAACAGCGCACCCGCCATACCCGCCACCCTGCTGGTCCCGACCGCTGCCCCCGATCCCGTTGTCGAGGAGGTTGGCACCCCGGAGCTGGACATGATTAGCGAAGGCGGTCCGACGCGCGCGGAGGCCGTCGCTGTCTTCGGCGCCCCCGTGGACCAGCCGGTCTCAGACCTCGACTACATCAAGGCCCACTGGAAGCGGCTGTCACAAGTCCAGCTGTTCGAGGCGTTCAACGCTGCGCAGCTGAACAGCTGTCTGGTCACCGTTGGCGGGAAGATGATCGTCAGCGGAGCCAAAATACTCGCCGCACCCGCCGACCAGGTGAACGTCGTGCGGAACATGTTTGAGGGGTTCACGTCATGACCGCTGTGGAAAGTAGCCCCACGGCCATGAGGATTGACGAGACCTCAGAACTGGAGCGGGTGTCGCTCGCGCTCGACCTCACCCACGCCGAGGGCGAGGTCCGCTACACCGACCCCGAGACGGGCGGGCAGAAAGGGCAGAAGCCGGCCGAGTTAGGAGCGCTACCGCCCGAGGCGTTGCTGCACCTGGCGGAAGTCGCCGGGTACGGGACGCGCAAGTACGACCGATACAACTACCTGAAGGGCTACAAGTGGTCCTTGTCGTTTGATGCCATGGAACGACACCTGCTCCAGTTCTGGGGCGGGGAGTACGACGACGCCGAGAGCGGGTTGCCTCATTTGGCCCATGCCGCCTGGCACTGCCTCACGCTCATCGCGTTTTACGAACGGGCGATCGGGACGGATGATCGGTGGCAAAAATGACTGGAGGACGCCCCGCGAAGACCGAGACCACGGGCCGCTCCCACTCCGCCACCGCCGTCACCGCTTTCGCCCATCGCTGCCGGAAGCATGTCTTGCTCGATGACAGGACGGCGATCGCGCCGGTCGTGCCCGCCGGGATGTCTGTCTGCCGCCGCTGCGGCATACTGTTCCTTACCCTGTGCTGCCAGTGCATGACCGAGTTTGACCCACATGGGAGGGTGCGCGGTGACCAGGACCTTCTGTGACCGCTGCGGGAAAGAGACTCCGGACGTCAATGAAGGGAAGGCCAGCGCTGTGCGGCAGGGTGCGCGGTGACCAAGACCACTTACCAGCTCTGCCTGTCCTACCTCCGCTACTTACCGCCGGAACATCGTCCGGAGGCCGCCAATGTCGTCGCCAAGACGGCGCAGTACGGCACTATCGGGGGGCGTGGTAGCAAAGAGCCCGACCACGCTATCGACCCAATTATCGAGGAGGTCGACTTGGCGCGGGCGCTGTCTATGGTGGGCGATCCGTACCTACAGGCGATCGGTGTTGACGCCCGACGGTTCCAGGACTCTGGCGCGGTTGTCCGCCGGGCTCGGGCCGCGAACCCGCGGGGCTGGGAGGAACTGCGCCGCGACCGGTTCGCGACTCACACGATCCTAGTTGTGCCGGACGGCGAGAACTTCGACGTTGAGTGCGTCTACTGCGGCTACCGGGCCGTCGCGTACAACATGAACGAGACCCGGAAGATCATCATGCAACACCTCGACCCGCTGCGTGAAGCGCTGGAACGTTGCGCGGTGAGGATGGCGGCCATCTTGGGTCCGTCCTTCGGGGGGAACTGTACCCATGACTGAGCCTAAGCACGGCATGGAGCCGGTGAGATCGGTCAAGGGACCGTGGCACAACAAGACCCAGCCTTGCGCCCGCCCCGGCTGTGGACACGACATCTACAGCCATTTGGATTCTCGACTCCACCTAAGCATCGTTCCGGGCGTACCGCTCGGCCCTGATGGATGTCCCTGTCCCTCCTACCGTACCCAGGCCCAGCAGGAGGCGTGGGAGGACGCCAAGGCTTCGGGGTTTCAATCGTGGCGCAAGCCCGATCTGGTCCGTGTCATTGAGCGTCTGCTGGAGCTGTACCCATAAACCACGAGGAGACACGATGAACACCCCCTACCTAGCGCCCTGGGGTTCCCGGAGCGATGAGCCACCAGACGAGCTGGTTGCCGAGCGACGCGAGTTGGTGCGCCGAATGATTGGTGTGATGTCCAAGGGGATGCGGCCGCCGAGCAGGGCTGAGTTCGATCGCCTCCAAGCCCGCATCAAGCAAGCCTGGGAAGCGGCGGATTACGGGAACGAGCACGGAGATTCCCCCCGGCGCACTCTGGACACCGTCCTGCGCGCCCTGGGGTTCCCGGAGCCCTGGGGATGAGCCACCAGACGGCCCGGAGCGGCCCGTGCGGGCTGAAGGACGGGCATGGGGGGGACCATCGGACCCCGCAGGGCGTCGAGGCCGTAAACGCCCGCAACGCCAGCCCCGAGGGCAAGGCCCGCAAGGCCCGCTACAACGCCCGCTACGACGCCAGCCCCGAGGGCAAGGCCCGTAAAGCCCGCTACGACGCCAGCCCCAAGGGCAAGGCCCGCAACGCCCGCTACGACGCCAGCCCCGAGGGCAAGGCCCGCAACGCCCGCTACGACGCCAGCCCCAGGGGCTGCCACACAGCGCGCGTCTGGGGGATGAGGTACAATAACCGCTCACGGCGGGCCGCCCTAGAAGTCCGCTACGAGGAGGAACGTCTTGAGATTCGAGAAAGGCTACAACCCGTGGATTCCCGAGGAGTTCGCGATGCGGGGCTCGAAGGCCAACAACGCCCTACTGGCGCGACAGTTCGCGTGGCGCATCGAGAACGCCCTCAACGTCGCGGCCTACGAGGCGTGGGAGGACAACAACCACGAGCGTGCTCCGATCTACACGACGGAAGAGGCTGCGAAGATCGTGGCCAAGCAGACATCGTTCGACCGGAAGCACCTCAGGTGAAGGAGGCAGAATACGACCTGCTCTGCAACCTGGGCCAGCTCCTCGCAGCCCAGCCCCAGCGGGTGCTGGACTTCGACATCGAGAACCGCCCGCTGTCCTACTGGTATGACGGGCACTGCACGGCCGAGATCACGGCGATCGCTGCCAGCTTCGGACCCCGCGAGGGTATCAAGGTTTGGCTGCTGGGGATCGACGAACCCGTCGAGATCCTGGAGCGTTTCCGGGCGCTGTACGACGAGGCGGACGTGGTAACGGGCCACTACATTCGCAAGCACGACCTTCCGATCATCAACGGCGCGATGTTGGAACACGGGTTTGGCCCGTTGGGCCCGAAGCTGACGTCTGACACCCGGTTAGATCTGGTCCGCTTCGGCGATCTCCCCGCCAGCCAAGAGGCGCTGGCCGCGATGTTGGGCGTCAAGGCACCGAAGACCGGGATGAGTCAGGCCGACTGGCGGGCGGCGAACCGCTTGGGGCCCGCGGGCATCGCGCTCACGAAGATCCGGGTCGTCTCGGACGTTCGGCAGCATATGGCGATGAGGGCTGAGCTGCTAAAGCGCGGCTGGCTCTACCCGCCCCGTCGCTGGCGCCCATGACAATAGTCAAACGGCCGTGAGCGACTTGACAACCTCTTCGGAGTATGCAAGTATCAGAAACGTACCAGTGCGCCAGCGAGCATGTCGAGTCCTCGGACGGGGTCGGGCACAGCACACACAAGCAACAGTGACGAAGGCTGGTTCGCCCGTCCCGTCCGTCGACTACGACAGCCCCGATTCGCCTGGAGGGGATGATGCCAAAGTCTGAGAAGCTACGGCGAGGCCAGCTCGTCGAGGTTTGCTGGTACGATGCCGTGACGGAACACGGCTGGATGATGACCCAAGAATACCGGAGTATCTCCAAGCGGGAGCAGCCAAAGGGAACCCCCTGCCGCACCGCCGGCTACGTCGTCCACCAAGGCAAGCACGTCCTATCCCTTGTCCAGACCCGCTCCCGAGACGGTCAGATGGCGACGGACCAAATGTCAATCCCCCTGGGCTGCATCCGGTCGGTAGAGCCAAGGTCATGATGCCAAGCACGACGGCCAAGTTGCGGATGAATCTGGGCTCCGGCGATTTCCCGTCGCCGGGCTGGACGAATGTTGACGCTTGGAACAACCTGAGGGGCACCGACGTTATTTGCAATGTCCTAGACCTCGCCTCTTACTTCCAGCCGTCCAGCGCCGAGATGATTTACTGCGGACACCTGCTTGAGCATTTGCCTGTCGAGGATGTCGTTCCGGCGCTGAACCAGATACGCATGGTGTTAGCCGACGACGGCCAGCTCTGCATCGTAGGCCCCGACTATGACAAGGCAGTAGCCGACGGCTGGGACAAAGCGACTCTCGCCGGTATCGTCGATGGGCAGAACCGTTGGCCGGGTGATGCCCACCTCTGGGTGGCATCGATGGCGAACACCCTCGAGATGGTCCGCCAGGTCTTCCCAGACGCCGAACCCACCGACCTGCGGACCCTTGACCCTGTCTGGCCTTGCCCCTTCCGAACGGTCGACTGGCAGCTCTGCATCCTGTCGCCCGCCGACACTAACCCGCGCTGGCACTTCATCGATCCGGGGTCTGAGCCGATATGACCCGGATTACCGTCGTCATCCCTGCGGCCGGCGAGGGCCGACGTTTCGCCGAGGCAGGCTACACCGTCGCCAAGCCGCTGATTCCGGTCTTAGACGTCCCGATGGTGCAGCGGGTCCTCGCCAACGTGACGCCCACCGGCGCCACCGCTCTCGTCGTTGGCCGAGACCTGGTCGGAGCCACCGAAGGAACGCTCGACACGATCCTGAGGGCTGAGCGGCTGATCGACCCGGAGGGCGGTCTGCTGATCGCCCTTGTCGACCAGCTCGTCGACTTCGCGGTTAACGACTTCGTCCGGGTGGGCAACACAGCAGATGGTGCTATAATCACATTCGCCAGTGGACGGCCTGACCTCTCCTACGTCGATGTAGACGATCAGGGCGCGATAACCAGGATCGTCGATAAAGTAGTCGTCTCAGATACGGCCGTCGCTGGTGTTTACTATTTCCGCCGAGCGCGTGGGTTCCTGGACAGTGCCAGGAGCGTTGTACGCAACGAGGAACGCGGTTACCGCGGCGAGTACGTCATCAGCTCGGCGATCGCCAGGATGTTGCGGCGCGGCGACAGGTTGTTGTCGTATCGAGCCGAGACAACGATTCTCGGAACCCCCGAAGACCTCTGGGAGTACGAGAAGTGTCGGACCTGGTAGTCGTCTCGGCCCACGGAACAGACTACATCGATCGGTGCCTGGAATCGCTAGGCGATAAATACCCGGTTCGCGTGGTCTTCACCGAGGTGGTCGGCGGCTATCAGATGACAGCCGTGTTGTCGGCTTACGAGGCATCGGACGCCGACACCTTCCTGTTCGTCCAGGACTCGATGACGGCACTCCAACCCGACTACCTAGAGCCGTTTCGCGACAAGATGCCCGATCGCGGATGTGTCGCCTGGACGTTGTTTGAGGAGCAATTCGGTGGTGGCCGCGAGTGGCAGGACAAGGTCCGCGAGCGCGGACAGCCACAATACGACTTAGAACACTATCCTGATGGCGGTATCTTCGGTCCTGTCTTCGCCACGAATCGCTCCAGCTTGGACGAGATCGTCACGAAAGGTCTATTGCCGCCGACTCCGACCTCCAAAGAACAAGATCAGCTCAACGAGCGCTTCTGGCTCTGGTCATTTTGGCAGGCCGGGATGACGGTCAGAGCGCTGTGCGGTGGCTGGGATCCTGTTGGCATGAGCCGCGGCCTATATCCGCCGTTCAGCAAGTGTTTCGCCGGTCGCCAATGATCCGGGTTGTCTGTCCGTTCACGGCGATCAAACCAGGAGTCGCCGAGGCGTTAGACGCTACGGGCATTGCCTGGGAAGCGATTGACGTCTCCGGTAGTGACTCGGCGTACTGGGAATTGCTGGATTCGCTCTGGACCGCCGGCGAGACATTCATCGTCGTCGAACACGACGTAGTCGTTAGACCCGATACACTCGATTATCTACGCTATTGCCCGCAATCGGATGTCTGCACCTATCCGATCCCGTACTTCTGGAGTCCGCAAGCCGTAGGAATGGCCTGTAACAAGTTCGGATCGACGTTCATCGCCCGTCATCCCGACCTCATGGCGCAAGCGGCCGAGATGTCAGACGAGCAACACCCCCCGAAACACTGGTGTCGTCAGGATCAGTGGATACAGACGCTTATCCGACCCGAGGTCTATCACGTCCACTTACCCCCGCTAGCACACTACCGCGAACCCGGCAAATCACTAACTTCATCACACGGTTGTAGCTAGGAGCTCGATCAGTGACGTCACCCTGGTATCGCGGCAGGTGGAAAGGCGTTCGCAAGACCACACTTGAACGTGATCACTATATGTGTCAGATACAGAGTGTTGGTTGTGAACAGGTTGCCGATACAGTGGATCACATCGTATCGCCAAGACTAGGTGGATCATGGTGGGATCAAGACAACCTCAGAGCAGCGTGTGCACATTGCAACTACAGCAAGCAAATAGACCGTGATACGATTGCGATCGCTAGATACTTCAGCGCCCATCCAGACGAAGCGAATGCGATACGTGATCTGAGGCGAACACAACAGACAATGTCGTCTGATTGGTAGGTCGGGCGCCCACCCAAGAAATAAATGGTTGAATCGACTAATGGTTGAAGCGACTAATGGTTGAATCGGCCGGATCGACCCAACGACTTGAGTGGCCAAGCAGACATCGTTCGATGCGTGATCGCCGCCATAGGGGCGGCCTCGCGACCTAGCGAGAGTAACGTGCTTACCACCGGTGTGATGTCTCCTTATTTGAGTCGGAAAGTTTGATTTTTGGTTGGGAGGGCCGCGTGAGCGAGATCAAAACGCCCGGCTTCCTCGTCGACAACAAGCACGACCACTGGTCTTACCACTGTCGCCTCTGCCCGTCCGTCGCCGGCGGTCCAAACCGCCTCTCGGGCAAGCGCAAGGGTCTAACTATCGTCCAGGCACGGGAGGCGGGCATTGTCCACCAGCGAGCCAAGCACAGCTGACGGTCCCGTTCTTGCCGCTGCCCGCGTCACCGTCGCCGAGCTCCGCTCGGCCGGCCACCTCGGCGTCGTAGACTCCGCCCGCGTGGCGTCGTTCCTGGCGCTAGCCGCCGCCGTTGACGGGCGCAGCGCCGGCAACAGCCAGATGTGGCGAGAACTCCGTGAACTCGAGACCACGCTACGGAAGGGGATTGATGAGGGAGCCACGTCCGTCGCCGACGAGGTCCGCGGGATTTTGTCCGCCGCGCTGGGCGACCCCGCGAAGCCCGGAACGCCAGACGTTCGGCCCGCGAGTCGCCGCCGTGGCAAGGCTATTCCTGCCGCAGGGGCAGGAGCTGATGCCGTGGCAGCAGATGGTAGCAGACGTGGCCGGGGAGTATACGCTGTCGGCCGCGGGGGAGATCCGGCTATCCTACCAGCAAGTAGTAGTCCTTACCCCGAGGCAGTCTGGGAAGACATCCTGGCTCCTGGCGCAGGAGGTTGATCGGGCGATCAACTGGCACGGTCCTCAGCGGATCGCATACACGGCCCAGACCGGCAAGGACGCTCGCGCCAAGCTGATCGTCGACCAAGCGACACTCCTGCTCCACTCGCCGCTGTGTAAGGCGTTCGGAATTCGCGTATTCAGCGCCGCCGGCTCCGAGGCCATCACCTTCGACAACGGCTCACGAATCGGCATCGTCTATCCCGGCCACTCCGGAGGCGGCCGCGGCCAGACGATCGACCTCGGGATCGTTGACGAGGCCCAGGACGACGTCGACGACATGCGCGAGGCAGGGCTGGCGCCGACGATGATCACGCGGGCAAACTCCCAGCTGCTCATCGCCTCGACCGCCGGCTTCGAGTCCTCGGTCTACCTGTCGCGGAAGGTTGGCGCCGGCCGAGACGCTGTCGCGAATGGCGTGCGATCGGGGATCGCCTATTTCGAGTGGAGCGCGCCTGACGGTGCACCGATCGACGCCGAGACCACGTGGGAGGGTTGTATGCCTGCGTACGGGATAACGGTCGATCCCGCCAAGATCCGCGCCGAGTTTCTGGTGCGAGAAGAGGGGACCTTCCGACGCGAGTACCTAAACCAGTGGACCGGCGCGAAACAGAGCCTAATCTCAGAAGCGTTGTGGAATGCCGTCTGTGAGTAGCGCCGGGGTCAACCGTGAAGGCTGTACGTTCGGGGTCGACTGTGACCCTTATCACACCTCCGCCGCGATTGTTGCCGCCGACGGCAAGGGGAATATCGAGGTGGTCGAGGCCGGTCTGCCGACCGGTGAATTGGTCGCTCGCGTGACGCACCTCGCCACGCAGTACAGCGGTTACGTTGTGTTGCAAGGTCGCGGACCCGCTCGCCAGTACGCCGACGAGATCCGGCGCACGGTCAAGGTGTACGAGTATGACGACGCTCAGTTCGCTGACGCGTGCGCCCGATTCTTCCGCGCCGTAGCCGACAAGAAGGTTCACGTTCTGCGCCACCCAGCGCTGACGGCCGCCGTGCTGGCGGCGACGAGCAAGCCCGCGGGCGACAACTGGCGCTGGGCGCGCGACAAGACCGAGACCGACATAACGACGCTGATCGCCGCCACGCTGGCCCACGATCGCGCAACCAGGCCGAACACCGTTTGGGTGAGTACATGAAGCATTTCCGCGTTAGGCGTCACGTCGTGCTACAGACAGCCGGTCTGGTCGTCCTTTCGACCGGTCTCGCCCTCCTGGCGACCCCGCCCGTAGGCGTTGTTGCGTTCGCGGTTGGCCTGATCGCCTTCGGCGTATCCGACGAACAGGCCAACTACTAACATGGGCCTCGCCCGACTGATCCGGCGCAGTCAAGGTGTCGCGCCTGGGCTGATCATGCCTCCGCGCAACAACTCAGAGATTCGCAAACTCTGGGAGCAGGCCGAAGCCCGGTCGGGTACGGGCCTGTCATTCCCCGACTATCTGCGCCTCTGGGAGCGATTCGGTTTCAACGGCGTCGAGTACATGATCCCGTCGGGGCAAGTCGGCGAGATCATCGCCCGCGAGTCGATCCGCGACCCGATCGTCATGGCGTGCATGACTATCCGCATCCAGATCTTCGCCGAGATCACTTTCGCCTTCCAGGCTTACTCAGCCGGTCGGCCCGGTGAGCTCAGCGACTCGCCACAACTCCAACTCCTCCGCGAACCGTGGCCCGAGGCGTCGACCGGCGACCTTCTCGCCCGGATGGAGATGGACGGCTCAATGTATGGCAACTCGTACTGGGTGCGGTCGACCGAGCAGCCCAACGCACTGACCCGTCTCGAGCCCGCCCGTGTCAAGATCCTAACCGGCGACGTCAACGACAACCTCACAGACAAGGCTTACGGCCAGTTCCTCGTCGGTTACGCCGTCTATAACCCGAAACAGGACACGGTGGCCACGTTCGCGCCGGACGAGATCGTCCACTACCGTCCGCTGCCCGACCCCGAACACCCCTTCCGCGGCATGTCGTGGCTACACTCGCTGTTACCAGACGTTATGTCCGACCTGGGCCTGACCGACTACAAGAACGCCTTCTTGAGTAACGCCGCAACGCCCAACCTCGTTGTCTCGTTCACGGACCCAATCGGCGAGGACGCCTTCCAGGCGTTCAAGGCCCGGCTGGACGACCGGCACAACGGCGCTCAGGCCGGATTCAAGACGCTGTATGTAGGATCGGGCGTCGACGTCAAGACGATCGGGTCCAACTTCCAGGATCTCAACCTCTCGGGCGTCCTCGAGCAGGGCGAAATGAGGATCTGCGCCGCGGCGGGGGTGCCGGCGCCAATCGTTGGAGTGGCTGGTGGCATGAAAGGCTCGGCGTTGAACGCCAACACCTATACCGCGACCCGCCGGCGATTGGCGGACGGTACGATCCGGCCGCTGTGGCGCGCTGCCGCCAACGCGCTGTCGGTCCTCGTCCCGGCTCCACCGGGCAAGCGACTCTGGTACGACGACCGAGACGTTGCCTTCCTACAGGCGGACCTGCTGGACGCCGCTCAGGTTCGCGCCGCTGACGCCACAACGATGTTGACCCTGATCAACTCGGGTTACACGCCGGAGTCTGTGACGCTGGCGATCGAGACCGACGACTGGTCGGTACTCGAACACTCCCAGCTAATCTCGGTCCAACTGCAAGCGATGACGTACGACAAGGCCGAGGACGCTGCCACGGCGTCGATCAAGGCCACGCTGGCGCCTAAGCCCCCGCCGCTGATGATCGGTGGACCACCGGCCGCCTCGTCTGAAGATTCAGACGGCGGCGGTTCTAATCAAGACGAGGACAGCGGCGGTGACGAGGACAGCGGCGGTAATGGAGAACAGGATAATGGATCAGGCCAGTAACTACGATCCCGAGGCACGGGCTACCGATCCCAAGTACTCGATGCCGGATGGGTCGTACCCGATCAACAACTGCGCCGATGTCAGCGACGCCGCTAAGCTAGCGCACCACTCCAAGACCTACAGTTTCGACGCCGTGAAGGCGATGGTGCTCAAGGCGAAGAAGGGGCTTGATTGTCCGGACTCTGTCCTGCCCGCCACGTGGGATGAGAGCGGTAAGAACTCGGTGAACCCAGACCCCACCCGGCTGATTCGCTCTAGCTTTGGTCCCAACGTGATCGAACTTCGCGACTCAACCGAGATGCCCGGAACGGGCTCGGAGCTCCACGGCCACTTCTCGACGTTCAACAAGTGGTACGAGGTCGATGACGCGTGGGAGGGGCAGTTCTTGGAGCGCGTCGCGCCCGGCTCCTTTGCCAAGACGATCGAGCAAGACCGGTCGCGGATGCGTGTCTTGTTTGATCACGGCTTCGACCCTACGTTCGGCGACAAGCCGCTAGGACCGATTGCCACGCTGGAGGAGGACGACACCGGGGCACACTACGTCGTGCCGCTGCTGGACACCGCCCAGAACCGCGACTTCCTGCTGCCGGCGTTGCAAGGCAAGCTCATGGACGGCCGGGCTGTCGGCAGCCAGCTCGGGGCGTCATTTCAGTTCATCGTTCACAGCGACACCTGGGACCGCTCGGGCAAGATCCTGTCATCCAACCCGAAGGGTCTGCCGCGTCGGACTATCACCGAGGCCAAGGTTTTCGAGTTTGGTCCTGTCACGTTCCCGGCATCGCCTTCGGCGACCGCTGGCGTACGCTCCGACACCGCCGACTTCTATGACCACCTACTCCACGATGGCCGCTTCGTTGCTGCATTACAGCGACGCATCGGACCCAACGTTACCGACAAGCTGCTCGAGCATGCGAGGCAAGTCGAGCCCCAGTCGACACGCGATGCCGCGGGAGAGTCCCGGGAGAAGCGTCAACTGCACCGCCGAGCCACGAACGTAAGCGTATTGCGTGAACGGGCGAAGGCCATTCTCCAAAGGGAAACCAGTGAGTAAGACACTCAGGGAAGTCCGCGAGACGTTCAAGGCCCTACAGGCCGAGGTCGCCGAGCTGGACGCCAAGGAAGATCGCAGCGACGACGAGGAGGCTCGTTATGCCGTTGCGATCGAAGAGGCCGAGGTTGCCTCGACCGAGCTGGCGGGACTTGAGGCGCGTGCGCTGAAGGTCGCGTCGATTCGGGCCAAGACAACCGACCAGGTCGAAGGCGAGGACCGCGGTCATGCGCCGGCGCAGATCAACAAGTCCGACCCGCTTTCGATCGACCGCAGCAGGGCCACCAAGACCGAGCTGCGCGACGCGGCGTTGGCGGTTGCCGAGAAGTCCGTGGGCTTCAGCGGCTTCACCGCCAAGCAAGGCGCCAAATTGCAGGCCATGTATCGGGGGCGCTCTTACGGCGTGAACTCCGATTGGATGGCGAAGATGACCCTTATCACCGAGTCCGACGCCTATCGCAGCGCGTTCGGGAAGCTGATGAGCGGCAGGTATTCCGAGGGGTCCCTGCAACCCGACGAGCTTCGCTCGATCGTTGAAGCCCGCGCGGCATCAGAGGGCACCGCGTCTGCTGGTGGGTATGGCGTCCCGATTACGATTGACCCGACCGTGATTCTGACGGCGGGAGCCCTGGCGGCCCCCATTCTCGACATCTCCCGGATCGAGAACGTCACGACCGATGCGTGGCGTGGCGTTACGTCGGCCGGCACCACCTTCGCGTACTTCGCGGAAGGTACAGCCGTCACCGACGGCACCCCCACCCTGGCCCAGCCCGTCATCACGGTGTACAAGGCGTCAGCGATGATTCCCTACAGCATCGAAGTTGGCGAGGATTACCCGGGATTCGCGGAGCAGATGTCGATTCTTTTGCAGCAGGGCTACGTCAACCTGTTGGCGCAGTCGACAATGACCGGCGCCACCGGGGGCACGGTCCCCGTTGGTATCTTCTCTGCGCTAGACACCCGCTACGCGGCTGGATGCGCAGACGGATCGTCTGGTCTCGGGGTTGTCCCGACCACACTCGGCACCTTCTCGGGTGTTGACCTCCGCGCCCTGTGGGCGGCGGTTCCCGAGCTGTTCCGTTCGCGTTCGACCTTCGTGATGAACCCCGCGGTGCAGGCGGAGGTCCGGGCGTTGGGTAACAACCTGGCCCTGGCCGACTTTATACAGGACGCAACGGGTGGACCCGGAGCGACCCTGCTCGGTCGTCCGATCGTGCTTTCGGACTACGCGCCCGCCGCGTCGTCCACAACCAGCCTCAGCAACAAGTTCATGGTCCTGGGAGACTTCTCCCACTTTGTTATTGCTCAGCGCGTGGGCATGACCGTCGAGCTGGTCCAGCACTTGTTCAGCACTTCGACTGGTCTGCCCACCGGGCAGCGTGGTTGGTACGCCTACTCTCGACTCGGTCATAACGCTGACTCTGCGAATCCCTTCCGGATCCTGCAGAACTAAGCGTAGACAAGTCTCCGGCCGAGACAACCCCCTCCGCCGGTCGTCACCCTTGACGGGTGGCGGCCGGTTTGGGGGCCGCGAACAGGAGGGAAACCGTGACTAAGATCGTATTCGCGACCGTGACCCAGATGGTATTCGGACCCGGCGACTTGCGCTACAACCTGCGCGAAGGCGACACCTGGGCGGCCGAAGACCCGCTCGTCCAGCAGTACCCCGACTTCTTCAGCGCCGAGCCGACCCGTCTGCTCCGGACCGAGCCCGTCACCCCGACCGTTGCCGCGAAGCCCGCGAAGCTCGAGCGCGCAACCGCCGGCCCTGGCGAGACCCGCGGATGGGGGTGAAGTCCGAGAGAGACGTTCTCGTCGCGTATTTGTGCCGAGACACGATCGCCAGCTCGTTTCACCACTCGATGTTCGAGCTGATGGGGTATGACGCTAGCCATAACCATCGGCTTAACCAGCGCCTACAGTCCCGGGGGGGCCCAATGGGGCTGGTCGCCGCACGAAACGAGCTGGTGAAGGGCTTCCTGAAGACCGATAACGAGTGGATGTTCTGCCTCGACGACGACATGGGGTTCGAGCCAATCATCCTCGACCAGTTGTTGTCGGTGGCCGACGCCAAGGAGCGCCCCGTGATGGGCGGTCTGTGCTTCGTTCAGCGCGAGATCGCGCCTGACGGCATGTACGGCTTCCGCACGATGCCGAGCCCGACAATCTTCGACTGGATCCCCAACGACATCCAGGGCTGCGACGCCTACACCGCGCGAGCACACTACCCAATGAATCAGTGCATGGAGATCGGCGCGACCGGCGCCGCCTGTCTGCTGATCCACCGTTCGGTGGTCAATAAGCTGCACGAGAAGTTCGGCGACCAGTACTGGGACCAACTACCCCAGGACAACGGCGTTATGATGGGTGAGGACATCTCGTTTTGTGACCGCGTCCATCAGGTCGGCGTTCCCGTCTGGGTCCACACCGGAATCCGCCTGACCCACTATAAGCACACGTGGGTCGGTGAGGACGACTTCTGGCAGTCTTTTATCGCCCCGCCGGCGACCGAGCGCGTTAGCGTGATCGTCCCGGTCCTGCACCGGCCGCAGAACGTGAAGACCCTGATGGAGTCGCTGACAGCCTCCACCGGCCTAGCCACCGCGTGGTTCGTCTGCGACCCGGACGATATCGAGGAACAGGAAGAGGTTCGCAAATACGGCGGCCGCGTCCTGCTCTGCGACGGCACATTCGCCCACAAGGTCAACACGGCCTACAAGGCGGTGTATGACGGGGATCTGGTGCTCGACGCCCCGTGGATTCTCCTGGTCGGCGACGACGTCCGTTTCCGCCCCGGCTGGCTTGACCAGGCCCAAGACGTCGCCCGCCGCTACGTCGGTGCAGACGTCATTGGCACGAACGACCTGGCCAACGCTCGCGTCATCCGCGGCGAGCACGCTACTCACCCTATGATCCGTCGCTCGTACATCGACGAGCTGGGCGCCTCGTGGGATGGGCCTGGAATTATAGCGCACGAAGGCTACCATCACTGGTTTGTTGATGACGAGATCATCACCGTCGCAAAAAGCCGTCAAGCCTTCCAGGCCGCTCACGGCTCCGAGGTCGAGCACATGCACCCGATCGCTGGCAAGGCCCAACTAGACGCGGTGTATGCGCTTGGTCAGGCCCACATCGCCGAGGACGAGGCGCTGTTCCGCAGGCGCCTAGCCGCCCACGGCGGCCGCGTCGTCCCGGCGTCACCTGCAACCCCGCCCGCCAACCGCGCGCAGCGCCGCGCCCAAAGGAGTCCCAATGCACACAGACGAACCGCGCCCGTTCCCCAAGCCCTTGCCGCATCCACCCTGCTGACCAAATGACAGCCACTCCCGGTTACGTCGTCATAACGCTCCTGCCCGACCCGGCAGGCGTAGTGCCCGACGGAACCATTGTTACCGTGACTGCCGCCTTTTCCAACAATGCCGGTACACCCACCAGCCCCACCGCCGCGACGTACAACTACGCACTCTCGGGCGCAACCACCAACGCCGCTGGTAGTCCGTTCTCGATGACTGGCACCTCGGGGATATACACCGGCAACATCGACACAACTGGCTTCTGCGCCGGGGTGAGCCAGTATGCCACCCAGGTCGAGGTCGAGGTTTCGGGAACCGGGACATGCCAGGCTTTCGGCCGCACGTACTTCACCGTTCTATCGCCCGACCTCGGAACCGAGGGGCCGTAATGCCATATCCATATCCACTACGCAACCAGCTGTGTTCCCTCGTCGACCTCAAGCTCGCTATGGGCGTCTCGCCGACGAACACCAGTGACGATTACCGTCTCGCTCTCAACATTGACGTCGCCTCCCGTAAGATCGAGAATTTCCTGGGCCGAGTCTTCACCCAGCAGGCCACCCCGACATTCCGAACCTTCGTCACCGAAGACCCCTGGTTGTGCTACGTCGATGACTTTATGTCGCTCGAGGGCCTGATCGTATCGGTGGACTACGCCGGCTATGGGGTTGTCACCGGGAACGCCTTCGGGACCGTCTTGGCCAATCCGACCGTGGTCGATACGACCCTGACGGCCGGGATCGGCACGACCGGCGGCGACTTCCAGCTTGAGCCGATCAACGGACTCATCCACGGGCAGCCGTGGGCGTTCGACCGCATCCGGGCGATCCGCTCCCAGTACTTCCCCCAGTACGGCGGCCTCGCGTATCCGCGACCATACACCCAGGCGCTCGTTGGCGTCTATGCGATGTTCGGCTGGAACTACGTACCCACCGACGTCAAGAAGGCTTGCATCCTCGAGGCGATGAAGATCTACAAGTCAGACGATGTGCCGTTCGGTGCTACCCCGTTCGGCGAGACAGGCGTCCTCCGGACCGGCGACAAGATGCACCCCGAAACCAGGATGTTGCTGGCTCCGTATATTCGGACCGGCGTACTGGTGGCGTGACCTACTCCACACCGGCCCTCCAGCAGATTGCCGAGGCGCTGTCGGGACAGGTCGCTTCGGTCCTGACTGCTAACGGCGTGGACATGAACGCCTTCGCGTACCTGTCTGACCGCCTGCCCGTTCCGGTCTGCATGGCGGCCGTCGACACCGTTGAATACCACCTGGCGGCCGGGACAATCGCTGGCGGTGGTGCGACCTACATGTTCACGCTACACATCATCGTCGCGCGGTCGAGCGAGGCAGCGGCACTCGAGGCTATGGAATCGTATATGGACGTCGTCTCGCCCGCTTCGGTCGCGGTCGCGGTCGAGACGCCGGACGCTAGCGGGGCGCGGACGTTGGGCGGGGTCGTCATGGATGTCCTGGTCAAGAAGTCCGGCCCACCCGCCGCGCTGAGCATAGGGACGTCAGGCGCCGAGTACATTGTGGTCCCTTTCGAGGTTCAAGTAATTGCCTGAGAGCACGCGGTATGAGGTGATGACGACTAACTTTATGGGCGGCAAGCAGGGCGACGTCCTGACCGAGGACGAGCTCGAGGGCTACAACGTCGACGCGCTAATCAGGGGCGGACACCTAGCCCCCAGAACCCCGGCGGTAACACGTCCGGACAAGGAGACACAGAGCAATGGCTAAGACGGTTTTGACCAATCCCCAAATTACCGTTGGCGGTGTGAACCTCAGCACCTGGATCGACCAGGTTGAGATTCACCAGTCGTACGCGGACGTCGATACAACCGCGTTCGGATCAGGCGCCAAGACCCGCATCGCCGGCCTCGGCGACCACAAGCTCACCCTCGAGTTCCAGCAGGACTTCTCGTCGGGCGGACCGGAGGCGACAATTCTCCCCCTCGTCGGCTCGTCAACCTCGTTCGTCATCCTCCCGGTGGCGGCCGCGACGTCGACCACCAACCCGGCGTACTCCGGTTTCGTTCTAATCACCGAGTGGCCCGACCTGTCCGGCAAGATTGGCGACCTGGAGAAGGCGTCGGTCACCTGGCCGATTAGCGGCGCTGTTACCCAGACACTCTGATGGTCGACGGACGGGAAACCCCAAACCCTCAGCGCGTCAACCCGTTTGCGCGCAAGATCATCCTCGTTCACCACGTCGACGGGACCGTCACGAAGACACCCTGCCGCGCCTCGGCGGAGATGGCCCTTGAGGCTAAGTTCCACGTCGGTCTTCGCGACGCCTTCGGCGGCGAAGACAGTTCGACCCGCCTGTACTTCTTAGCCTACGAGTGCGAGCGTCGCTTCGGCGAGCTCCGCGGCACGTCGTTTCCGGAGTTCGAGGCGTGGGCCGACACCGTCGACGCTATCGATATCGTCGTGGAGTCGGTCCCTTTCAGCGAGGCTCAGTCGGATACGCCGTCGCCCAGCTGAGCGTACAAGCGGGGATACCGCCTCAGTATTTACTTGATCCGGAGTTGCCCGACGGTTTGCTAGAAGCGATGTTTGTTGCCTACAACCGCGCCCATAGGGATGGTGGCTGATGCTCGCCAAGAACGTCAAGACCGTTAGGTCCGCAGCGATCACCGTCAACATGCAGTCGTTCGCCCACTTGGCGCGCGACATGAAGCGGGCGGCACCTCTGATGTACAAGGAGATCCATCACGGGCTCAAAGACATTGGCGAGATCGTGGCAGTCGAAGCCCGGCACAACGCTAGCTACGCCCAGAAGATCGCCAATTCGATCAAAGTCCGAACCAGCCTCTTCACCGTATCGGTAGTCGCCAAGGGCACGCTGGCGGAGCTGGAGGAGAGGGGCAGCGCGAAGCCCGGCCCTCAGTGGTGGCGACACCCTTTGTTCGGCGACAGATATCATTGGTATCCGCAGCGGGGTCGTCCATACCTGTATCCGGCCCTCAAGTCTAAGGCCGAACTAATCGACTTAGCCGTCTGGACATTGGTCGGCACCGCCCTAGATGACACATTGGAGTTATAGATGGCCGACCGTCTGGTCCGAATCTTCGTCACGGCCGAGACCGCTGCCGCAATTGCCAGGCTTGAGGCAGTAGGCGCAACCGCCGACGAGGTCGCGGCAGGGTCGACCGCGGCGATGGACGAGTCGGCGGCCAGCACCGACGCCGCAGGTAACTCGTTCTCCCTGGCGGGGCTCAAGTCTATGGCGATGGCGAACCCGTGGATCACCGCAGGGTTAGCGGTGGGCGCCGCCGTCGTTGGCGTCGGCGTGTTCGCCGTCAACATGGCGGACAAGTTCGACAAGGCGACCGACTCCCTGGCGGCTGACGCCGGGATCTCGACGAAGAGCGCCCAGAAGATCAGTGACTCGTTCCTGGACGCCGGGAACTCCACGATCTATGACGCGACGGCGATCACGTCGGCATACGCTGGCGTAGCCGCTCAGTTGGGCTCGGTCGAGGGGCACGCCCTAGATGCGGCGCAGGCCCAGCAGGTCATGAACGCCGCGCAGAACCTTGCGACAGCGACGGGCGGCGACCTGGCCGGGACCACCTCCAGCCTGGCCACGATCATGCAGATCTATGGCCAGAAGTCCACCGCTGCGGCGGGAGACTCCAACATCCTATTCAACGCCGCCCGCCTGGTCGGCGGGGGTGTAGACACAGTCACGGCGTCCGTCCAGAAGCTCGTCGCCGGCCTAGGCGTCGCCGCACCTCCGCTCAAGGATGTCGGCGGTCTGCTCGAAGATCTGGCGACACACGGCGAGACCGGCCGCAAAGCCATCTCGGCCGTCACGTCGGGCTTCGCCACCTTGATCAAGACATCTCTCGGCGTGACCGTAGCGCAGCGGAACATGGCAACGGATATGGGTGGGCTGACGGGGCCGGCATTGGCGCTGGCGCAGCAACTCGAGGCCGGCACGATATCCAGTTACAACTACGGTAAGGCTGTTGAGCAGCTTGGCGGTCAGCAGGGTTCGCTCGCCACCGCGTTCGGATCGGCCTACTCTGCCGAGGCCACCGCCCAGGTCAAGGTTGCCGATTTGGGCATTACCGTCGACAACGCCGCGGGCAAGTTCGTCGGGATCGGCAGTGTGATCTCGCAACTCCACGCGATTTACCTCGCACACGGTGCGGATGCGGCGATGGCCGCAGCGACCGACGCCCTCGGCGCTGGAGCCGCCGACAAGCTGACGAAGACGATCGAGGCCGGACCTGCCGCCTATAACGCCGACGTCGCAGCCGTTGCGAAGTCCAACGCCGCCCACAAAGCCGCCCAGAAGGAACTCCAGAACCTCGGCGCCATGTTTGACGAGGCCAAGACCAAGGTTGAAGACACAGCGATTCAGTTCGGCGAGAAGCTGACCCCCGCGTTAAGCGTCGTGGGGGGTGCCATCGTGAAGGTGGTTGACATGCTCACGCATGACCTGCAGCCCGTCTTTGCGGTGATCAGCGCTGGCGTGGCCAAACTATCGGATTGGATCAAGGATCACTGGGATACGATTAGGAACGTCACCAACAACATCTGGAACGCCATTCACGAGATTCTGTCCATATGGTGGTCGGCGATCTCCAAGGAGGTGACGATAGCATGGGACATCATCTCCACCACCATCGGCACGGCAATCACGGTAATCGTCACGGTGGTGGAGACCATCGACCGGATTATCACCTTCCTGGTCGGCGTATGGCAGACCGTGACCTCGGACGTCTCGGGCTTCATCAGCCACTTCGTCGGCTTCTTCCAGACCATCGGTACCGAGATCGGTACCGCCATGTCCACCGTAGCGGGCGCGATCACCGCTCCGTTCCGCGCCGCGTTTGACCTCGTGGCAACGTTCTGGAACCACACCCTCGGCGCGTTGTCGTTCAAGATCCCCGGTTGGGTTCCCGTCCTCGGCGGCGACACGTTCGCCCTTCCGAAGATGCCGGTCCTTGACACGGGCGGCGTTGTTACCGGTTCGGGTATTGCCTATCTCCATGCGGGCGAGGTCGTCGTGAACCAGCAGCAGCAACAGGCCGCCGTGGGCGGCGGTGGTATCGTCATCAACGTCACGTCGAACGACGGGCAGGCCGTCGTCAACGCGCTGAAGCAGTATCAGCAGTCGCACGGGAGTATCCCGATCCGCGTCTCGGGCCACTAATCATGGCAACCTATGGCAACAACCCGGCAATGGCCGAGTGGGAATACTATGACGGGCCGGGTCACGGCGGTTCGTGGTCCGGGACGATGCCCGCCGGCGGCGGGACGATCACGTCTGTCAGCTTCTATGCCGATGGCTATGGTAGCACCTCCACCATAGTCGGTTCTGTTACCGGGTACTACACGGGCGGCGGCGTCTCGTGCGGCGCTGGCTCCGCATCGGTCAATGGTCAGGCGTGGCACACCGACTCGGGCGGCTCACCGGTGTATGTCGCTGGCGGCACCCCGATCACGCTCACGTTCCGCAACACAACTAATAATGTCATTTGGTCTACCAACGGCGCGGGCACGCCTGGAATCTACATCACTTACACCCCGGCCAGCCCGCCCAGCTCAATTACCTATGCCGCCACCTCAGTCACTACGACCACCGCCGTGCTCAATGGCGACGTCCTGCCCAATGGCCTCGACACCAATGCGATCTTCTCCTGGGCCACCACCGCAGGCGGCGCAATCCCTGGCAACGGCAACGTAACCCCCAACTACGACGCCGGGGCGGGTGCGTCCTGGGTGCCATACTCCGCGACGCTAACCGGACTCACCCCCGCCACTACTTACTACTTCTGCGCCTTCGACGGGAACGCAGCCGGTATCGCCTACGGGACTGTCCTCAGCTTCACGACGGCTGGCGTCAACGCGCCAACGCTCCTGCTCCCCGCTACGGCTGCTGTCGTTGACTGCGCGGCCGGGTTCGCGACGACGTGGACCTATAACGGCGGGCTCACCCAGCTGTCGTATGCCTTCCGGCGCAACGGGCCCCTGGGATACCAGTGGTGGCAGGTCGGTACTGGCTGGGTGGGGGCGGAGGTGTTCAACACCTCCGCCGTCCACGGTCTCACTTTCACCGCGGCCCAGTGGATCGCCGCCGACGACGGGCTGGCATACTCGTGGAACGTGGCGACGAAGGACTCGTCGGGCGAGCAGTCGTATGCGGGCGTTGACTCGACGCTGACCTGCGAGGGCGCCCCGTTCGCCCCGTCGCTAACGTCGCCCGGGAACAACGCCTATCCGGACCTGGCCAACCTCGGCGGGACGTTCTCCTGGACGCATAACCCCGACGGCGCTGCCCCGCAGAACGGTTATATCTTCAAGCGGGTAACCGGCGGCGTGACATCGTACTGGACCGGCTCGGCGTTCCAGTCAAGCACGATCACCGTCAGCTCGGCCGTATCGTCGATTGCGTTTGGCGCGTCGCTGTGGGTCGACGGCAACACGTATACATGGACCGTTGGCACGGTTGACGCGGGCGGCACAAGCCCCTTTGCCTCATCGTTCACCGTCTACCCGACCGCTTCGCCCGTCGTTACAATCCTCTCGCCCGTCAACGGCGGCACGAACACCAGCGCTAATCCGAACTGTTCGTGGAGCATCGCCGAGCCCGGCGCGCAAGTCCAGGTTACATATACCGTTCTCGTCTACACCGCAGCCCAGATCGCCGCGACCGGCTTTGTTGTCAACGGTGGCGGCCCGAACGTCTTCAACAGCGGGCAGGTCGCGTCATCGGCGACTGCGATCGCGTTGACCGGCCTACCCGCCGCCGGGTCTGTGACGGCTTATGTCCAGGTCACCGATACAGACGGAACCGCCTCGGCGTGGGCAACCAGCCAATGGACGCAGGCGGTCGTCGCCTCGGGCCAGAGCCCCAGCGCCCCGGCGCTCAGCATCCAGATCGGCTTCGCGGCTACCGCGTCGTTGGGCACCAACTTCATCCTGAACAGCGCGACCCAAGGCAAGCTCAACAGCGCGACGTATACGCTCGGAGGCTCGGTCTGGGTCGACGTCACGCAGTACGCGATCGGACAGGTATCGATCTCTCGCGGGCGCTCGCGTGAGACCGACCAGTACACGACCGGGACGCTGTCGTTCGAGTTGTACGATCCCACCCGTCAGTTCGATCCCGCGAATACCGCGAGCCCGTACTACCCCAACGTCGCTCCGCGTACACCCGTCGCCGTCTACCTCGCGGGCATCCAGATCTTCGGCGGCTACGTCGAGAACTGGGACGTCGACTACCAGCTCCCCAACTGGGAGTCGGTCAAGGTCTCGGCCTCGGACTCCTTCTCAGTCCTAGCCAATACCTATATCGTCAACTGGACCGCCCCCCAGCAATCCACCGGAGCGCGCCTGTCCAGCATCCTGGCTCTGATCCCGCCTCCCGGCTTCCCCGGCTCACCCCGGATCGCCGCCGGTAACACGTTATTGCAGCCCAACATCTTTGGCGCAGCGACCAGCGGCGGCAACGGCGACGTGATGCTGGACGACATGCAGTCCGTTTCCGCCTCTGAGTGGGGCTTCCTGTTTATCGACCGGACCGGTGCGTTGCAGTTCATGGACCGGTACGCCATCATAATGCAACTGGGCGCCGGGGCCAACTACGCTACGTTCTCGGACGTTGCGAGCGACCTCAACGCGGGCGCCTTCCCCTACACGAAGATAGGGATGGTTAGCGCCACCCTGCTACTGTACAACCAGGTCAACGGGACGCGGAACTCGAATGCCACGCTTGGTAGCGATTCACCCGTCACCCAGCAGGCCAACTCAGCGACCAGTCAGGCGCAGTATCTGATGCGCGCATTCGGCATGCCGACGCTCGAGAACAACACCGACGCCGACGTGCTCGCCCTGTGCAACTGGGTATTGTCCCTGTATCAGCAGCCCGAGATCCGGTATGACACGATGACGGTGAACATCGGTGGGATACCGACGACGCAAGTCCAGACCCTAGCCGCGCTCGACATCCCCCAGGTGGTCACCGTCCGCCGAACGCCTCCGGGCGGCGGGACGCCACCGGTGATCAGCCTCCTGTCTTATATCGATAAAGTTGGTTGGGACTTTGACATCCCCAACAACACCTACAACATGTCACTGGCGTTCGGCTCGGCCGCACTACAGAACTACTTCGTCCTGAACAGCGCAACCTACGGCGTGCTAAACACGTCCGAACTGGCTTACTGAGGAGCATATATGCCCGTACAGACGTGGATTTCCGGTCAGGTGTTGACTGCAGCCGAGATGACAACCCTGACCCAGATGATGCCCTACCCGAGTGCTATCTCGGCGTCGATTACCAATACCCCCTACGCCGTACCCGGCACCCTTTACCTCGTCACCACCTCCACCAACGCCATCACGATCGACCTACCGACGCCCGTCTCGGGTGCAGCGATCGGGGTCAAGAAGGTTGACGCCGCGGCCGGTACGATCACGATATCGACCGCTGCGACATCGGGCTATATCCTCGGCCCAGGTGTTCCCGCGAACGCAACCTCGATCCAATGCTCTGCCTACGGCGCCTATGTCGAGCTCCAGGCAGACGGGACTAACTGGCATATCGTCGGGGGCCAGCAGGACTCGGGATGGCTGGCGTTCTCGTACATCAACTCCTGGGCAAGCGTTGCTGGTCCGGCTACCGGGAATACGGTGGCAGGCTACCGGATCACCGGGAATGTGGTGAGACTCGGCGGACGAATCGGAACCGGCGCATCCAACACCCAAGCGTTCACGCTACCGGCTGGATACAGACCCCTCTACCTCGTGGAATTTCCCGGCATCACCACGGTCACGACCATCAGTGCCGGCCTGGTCCTGATTACGCCTGCAGGGGCTTGCACTGTAAATAACGGAGCGGGAACCATCCCCCAGCTCGATGGGATAACCTGGACGGTGGACTGATG
>Ga0224555_1001954_pt1 | contig 25899 bp, 17 predicted proteins | sample 714S23034metaG_FD_180687 | JGI IMG/M metagenome (GOLD analysis project Ga0224555, IMG submission 180687) | Peat soil microbial communities from Stordalen Mire, Sweden - 717 S2 30-34 | ecosystem: Environmental > Terrestrial > Soil > Wetlands > Peat | place: Sweden: Norrbotten County, Stordalen...
ACTCCTCCTGGCTCAACCAGGTCGAGATCTGGTTTGCCAAGATCGAACGAGAGGTGATCGCGCGCGGCATCTTCACCTCGGTTTCCGATTTAGCTCGCAAGCTCCGCCGCTATATCAACGCCTACTCAGCCAATGCTCGGCCCATCCAGTGGAAGTACTCTGACCCCACCCGCCGCGTCCGCAGTAACGAATTCACTGCGACAGGCCACTAGAGAGCGTTTGCGAAGAACAGGGAGCAGGACTGACCCATCTGTATAAGGATTTCAACTGGATGTGACGGAGGAAGAGAACTGGCGTTCGGTATCCCTGAAAAGCCGGGATGTGGGCGAGGTGGATATTGTGGTGAATAACGCGGGTTATTTTCCAAATCGCTCGATCGACGAACTGGATCTGTCGACGTGGCGAAAGACGATAGCTAGAAACCAAAAGCGGGGACCCCAGCGAACTTTTTGCATTTTTGATCCCTTTCCAGTTGAGGATCGGAATCTCAGGAAACAAAATGTCTTAGGCAACCAAAGGTGACGACTCCGTGGCCTGAATCGGTAAAGTGAAATGCAATGTTGCACCTCGTCCATCATTAGCGCTCGCCCACGACCGCCCCATGCGACTCCACAATGGAACGGCAGTAACGCTTTCAAATCTGAGCATGCCCCCGTGCCACGCTGAACAGGTCTGTTCCTTCCTGAGGGATCGGCCGCGAGATGCCCAACCTTCTCATCTTGGCAAGCAGCGTGGTTCGTTTCAGGCCCAGTTTCCCCGCTGCGTCGCGCGGTCCACCGACGATCCAGCCGGCCTGCTCAAGTGTTTCCAAAATCAAAGCGCGATCCGAGTCTTCCAGGGCCATCGATGAATGGAACGTTCGGACGCGATGCCGACTGGGGATCATGAGCTCTGTTTGCTTTTTGTGAAGTGGGTTTGGGAGCACACCGTCCCGCGAAAGGATCACCGAGCGTTCCACTAAGTTCTGCAACTCGCGAATGTTGCCAGGCCAGGAGTACCACTGGAAGGCAGCCATGGTTTCCGGAGGAATCGACTCGACTTGCTTCCCCATACGGCGGCTAAACAGCTTCACGAAATGCGTGACAAGAGCAGGAATGTCTTCCCGGCGCTCTCGGAGCGCGGGCAGCAAGATGGGGAAGACATTCAGACGATAATACAGGTCACTGCGAAATTGCCCGCGAGCGACCATCTTCACCAGATCGCGATTGGTTGCCGCCACCAGCCGGACATCCACTTTGTGCGTGCGACCGCTGCCTAGTCGCTCGAATTCCTGCTCTTGCAATACACGCAGCAACTTCGGCTGCAGGGCGGGAGGGATGTCACCGACTTCGTCCAAGAACAGGGTACCTTTATCGGCCGTTTCGAAGCGCCCGATCTTCTGCGCAATTGCACCGGTAAAGGCACCCTTCTCGTGACCGAACAATTCGCTTTCCAGAAGATCCAGCGGAATCGCCGCACAATTTAGCTTTATAAACGGGCGTCCATAGCGCTGACTTGCATTGTGGATGGCATGTGCGATGAGCTCTTTTCCGGTACCGGTTTCTCCTTCGATGAGGACAGTTGAGTCGGTGGGCGCAACCTGCTCCACTTGGTCGAGAACACATTCGAGGGCAGCGCTCTTGCCGATGATCCGCTCGAATCTTCGATCAGGTTGGTCTCCCTCAGGGTACGTGACGGTTGCATACTCTGGCACTAGAAACCTCCTATCATTTCATTCGATCCGATTGTTTAGCCGTTCGCTCACAAATCAAGTGCTGCTCGGACCGTTTTGAGCAATAGTTGATAATCCAACGGTTTCGCCAGGAACTCGACTGCGCCCTCTCTCATCGCTTGAATCCGCATCCTGGAGCCCCCATTGCTTGCAATAAAGATGATCGGAACATTGCATTGCTCCTCTTTGAGCGTGGCCTGCAGTTCCAAACCCGACATCCCCGGCATTTGGATCTCAGCTATCAGACACCCGACTTCACGGTGTAAATCGTATTCAAGAAATTCTTCCGCCGATCCAAAGCACCGCGCCACGAGCCCAGTCGACTCTATTAAGTCCCGTAGCGAGTCTTGCATCGATTCATCGTCATCGATGATGGCAAGCAACTTGGACGTTTGGCCCCTGGTTTGATCCGTCGCGCCCATATTGTCTGCTTACCGTAGCCGCGAACGCGTGTAAATGGAACAGCGGTGATTTTGCGATGAAATAGGAGTGAAGCCAGGAAGCAGTGTGAGCGTGAGTGAGCAGTGGTTGGCCCAGGCGAACCAGGCGCTTGATCTTGCTCAGACGCGATACAAGCTAGGCCTCAGCTCGATTGTGGAGCTCAGCCAGGCGCAGCTCCAGCAGACCCAGGCGGAGATCGGAAGCGCGCAGGCCGGATACGAATACCGGCTGGCTTTGGCGGTTTTGCGCTACCAGACCTCAGGACTGTAAGCCGGGTCGGAGGTGCTGCATTTCATGCGGATGCATGAATCCCTTCTTCTACAGCGAGGAAGCAGGGGCAAAGGGGCTGCCGCCCCTTTCCCCTGCACCCCAAATCTGCTCAACTCATGCCTTCGCTCCGCTCCGGACGTTTTCAGTTGACGCCGACGCCAGCCTTTTCAGGGTGAGCTTACTTACATTAATCAACGACTTACAACTTCACATGAGACCGCTAAGTACTTGTAAGTTCGTCCATGACACATCAAATGCGGACTAGGATTGCGGACTGGAAGTGGATCGGACAACTTGTACGCTCGGCCCGCGGCGAACGGATGGTCGGCGCGTTTCCGTTCTGGCAGCGTCCAATCGTACCGCGACCTCGTCGAAAGTGGGTGTCGGCCCCTGCCAACGCAGTTGGTCCACGTTCTCAAACAGTGGCAGATCGGTTCTTAGTGTCGCCAGTGTACGGAAGAGCAGCGCGCGATCACGCTCGCGGCTGAGAGTATCTGCCAGAGCGCTGGTGTTGGTGGCGTTCACATGCCATTCGCGCCAATCCGCAGGAATTGATTCGAGATGGCCATATTTGCCAAGGACAGCGGCCGACGACTTCGCACCCCAGCCGCGCAGGCCCGGATAGCCATCCGCAGAATCACCCACCAGCGCCAGATAGTCCGGGATCGATTGCGGCGAAACACCAAATTTCTTGACTACACCCGGCTCGTCCAGCGTAACTCGCGTCCGCCTATTCAGTTGAATGATACGCGTGCCGCGCACGCATTGGGCGAGATCCTTATCTGGTGTGCAGATGATGACGCGTTCGACACGCGCATCGCGATCAGCCACTGCTGCGGCGGCTGCAAGCGCATCGTCGGCCTCGAACTCCACCATCGGCCAGACAACAATGCCTGCCGCCGACAACACGCTCTCCAGGATTGGAAACTGCGCTAGTAGATCGGGCTCAACGCCTTCGCTCGTCTTGTACCCGGCCCACAAATCATTGCGAAACGACTCGATCACGTGATCGGTCGCAACCGCGATGTGTGTGGCGCCGCCTTTGATCATACCTAGCACCGAGGCGAGAACGCCTCGGACCGCGGCGACCTCTCGCCCATCCGAATCACGGGCGGATGGCAGCGCGTAATAATGCCGGAACAGTTCGTATGTGCCGTCGACAATATAGATGTCCAAGGTGCAAGCTCCAACCCAACCTGTAGGACCGGTGAGGGGCTCAATCAACTCCTGCTGCCAGAGTCGATACCGGCTGCCGCCGCACAAACTAGGAATCACCAGCGAGTACAGCTCGACACTAGCGGACGAATCGCATTAGCTCGGTGACGGCCGGCTCATTCCCATTTTGTTTGGATGTTCCCACGTCATTGCCAGCCGGTGCGGCATCACCCTCCCCCGGTGCCAGGAACAGATTGCTCTCCAGACCATGCTGCTTGGTGTATAGATCGAAGTAACGTCCGCGCAGCGCATAGAGTTCTTCGTGAGAGCCGCGCTCGACAATCTGTCCCTGCTCGACCACCAGAATCTGATCGGCGCGCCGAATGGTCGACAAGCGGTGCGCGATCACAAAGGTCGTGCGACCCTGCATCAGGTAGGAGAGGCCTTGCTGGATCATCTGCTCGGATTCGGAATCGAGGCTGGAAGTCGCCTCGTCCAGAATCAGGATGCGGGGTTCAGCCAGAATGGCACGTGCAATCGAGATCCGTTGCCGTTGCCCGCCCGATAGCTTCACGCCGCGTTCACCGACAATGGTGTCGTACTTGTCCCCAAAACTCTCCGCAAATTGATCAACCCGAGCGATCCGGCATGCACGCATCACGGCTTCTTCGCTGGCGTCAGGCCGAGAGAAGGCGACGTTCTCGCGGATGGTACCGTCAAACAAAAATGATTCCTGCAATACAACCCCAAGTTGGGTGCGGTACGAATCGAGCCGCACCGTGCTCAGGTCGATGCCGTCCACCAGGACCTTGCCCTGGGTCGGAACATAGAACGCAGAAATCAGTCCGATGGTCGTCGATTTGCCGGATCCCGACGACCCAACCAAAGCTGTCACGGTGCCTGGGGCAGCGTGGAACGATACGTTGTTCAGCACGGTGCGGGCGCCATCGTAGCTAAAGCTGACAGCCTCGAAATCAATGTTGCCCTGGATCGCAGGCAGAGTGACGGTACGCCGAGGGTCGCTGTCTTCCGCAGGTTCGATCAGGATTTCGTGCGTACGTTCCAGTCCAGCCAGCGCTTCTGTGATCTGCGTGCCGATCTGAACAATCTGCATGATGGGCGCAATAAGGAAGCCCATGAACAAGGTGTAGGTGAAAAAGCCGCCCATCGTCAGCGCCCCGGCCAGAATCTGCTTCGCGCCGACAAACATGATGACGGCACCCACCACGCCCAGCAACACGCTTGCCGAAAGCCCCATGATAGAAGTCGCAGTCAGCGAGCGCGTCACGTTATCGAGCAGCCGCATCACTCCGAGCGAGAAGACTTTTTCCTCCCGGTCCTCGGCGTGGTAGCCCTTTACCACCCGCACGCCACCAAGAGATTCCGACAAACGCCCGGTAACCTCGGCATTGATTTTGCCGCGCTCGCGAAAGATCGGACGGATCGTCTGGAATGCTTTTTTCAGAGCGAGTCCGAAACACAACAGGAAGCCGAACGCGAGTACCGTCATCAGCGTGCTGATTCGAAACAAAACCACCAGAGCGATCGCTGCTGTGAGCAGTCCCCCGACGAGGTCCACCAGTCCGGTACCGATCAGGTTGCGTACGCCTTCCACGTCGGTCATGATGCGCGATACCAAAACTCCGGTTTTGGTCGAATCATGAAATGAGACCGGCAACCGTCCGATATGAGCTTGCACCTTCTGCCGAAGCTCGGCGATCAGGCGTTGGGCGGCCTTGGAGAGCAATTGCGTGAGCGAGAACGAAGTAATCCCCTGGATGACAGTCGCTAGCAATACCCCAAGCACCAGTGGCTTGAGCAGTTGAATGTTGCGCTTGATGATGACGCTATCGATCAGGTATCTGGTGGAATAAGGCAGGACCAGGGAGGCTACCCGGTTAATCGCCATCAAAACGAAGCCAACCGCCAGCAGCCCGCGACGCGGACGGACTAGTTCCCACACCAAGGGCAGAACCGCACGCAGCTGAGGGCCGGAGGCTCCGCGGGCCTTCGAATGAGCAGTCATCATTATTGATTAGACACGGCCCGTCCGAGAGAGGTTCAATTTGTGACTGGTGGCTGCTCTGAGCTCGCAACGCTCGATCCCCACGTTGCTTCGCAGAACCCCGAGAGAACTACTTCCCGGCGGCAAACACACGCGAATGAAACTTCAACGTTTCCCCGAGGTGTGCCAGAAAATACGCGGCGCCGTGGTTGCCGGGATACAGGTGAAATTCGTGTGGGATGCCTTCGGCTTGAAGTTGCCGGTGGAGTTCGGAGGCTCCTTTTTCAAATCCGAATTCATCCTCACGGCCGCAATTGAGATAGATAGACAGCCCTGGAGTTCGTATCAGAGCACGGTTCCGCTTCGCAAGGACAAAGGGACTGTTCTGGTTCCAGTGCTGGAGGTCCACGGGATTGCCGAACACCGCTCCGAGCAGCCCGCTCAGCGGTGTCCCCGTGGGGATAGTCTCAGTCTGTCGCGGCGATTCTGCGATGAGCGCGGCACTCTGTGCACTGACCGACGAGAATAGCTCCGGATAGGCAAAAGCAAACCGAAGCGCACCATATCCCCCCATCGACACCCCGCTGATGGCTCGTGCGGAGCGCTCGCGGCGAATCGAGTAATGCGACTCGATGTAAGGAATGAACTCGCGAATGAAGAAATCGCTGTAACGCACGCGGCCATCGGCGGAGTTGATGTAGAAGCTGCGCTTTCCTTCGGGCGTGATTACCAGAAAATCAGAGATCTGTCCTTGCTGGCGGAGGTCTTCGATCAGGTCCCATCCACCGCCTTTAAACAAAGCCTGTTCGTTATCGCCGAGTCCATGCAAAAAATAAAGCACTGGATAACGCCTCGGAGAAGGGCCGGCAGTCGCCGGGTCGTAGCCGGGTGGCAACATAACACAGTAGTGAACGGTTTGCCTGAGGACACGACTTTCCAGCGCGTTGCAATCGATGCGGCCCTGGGCGTGGACTTGGTAGAACAGGAACGGGACACAAATAAGCGTGAGCCATCGCAAACCGCGGCGCATGGGACCAGTTTACTCGTAGCGCAGCGCCTGCACTGGATCGAGATGCGCAGCTCGCGCCGCCGGGTAGAGTCCCGATAGCAGACTGACAACGATGGAAAAAGCGATCGCGCTGAGAACGAGCCACAGCGGCACGGACCAGATCTCTGCCGGAGGAAAATGTTGGCGTTGGAGATAAATGTTCATTCCGAAATTGATGAGGCGTCCGATCGCCCAACCGAGCGTGACCCCGACTGCACCGCCGACGAGACCCATGGCGCCCGCTTCGGCGAAGAAAAGTCCGCGCACGTCAGCATCACTGGCACCGAGGGCCTTCATGATTCCGATCTCACGCCGGCGTTCGAGGATGGCCATTACCAGCGTATTCACGATGCCGATGGAAGCAACGGCCAGGGCCAGACTGCCGAAGATCGCGAGGAACCCGTCGAGCACGGCAAAGAACTGGCGCATGCTGCGGGTCGCATCAACGATGGAAAAAGCACTGAATCCCATCTTCTTGATGGCATCTTCAACGGCCGGGACCTGATTGGGGTTCCCTACCCGTACACTGAGTGAGGTATAGCCGGGCGAGTCGCTGGCCGCAGTGTCGCGCAGGTTGGACTGCATGACGTGCAAGTCTCGCGCGAGCTTGAGCGGGAGGAAGACACGTGCCCGGGCGGTTCCGCGCATGCTATCTGGATCGAGGTCAGTCACTCCCACAATTTTCAGTGCCTGCTGGCGTGAAACGACCGAGTACGCCGCACTGTCGCTCTGCCCCACAGATGAAGAAGAGGGAGACGAGGTGCGCTCGGCATAGCGCATCGTCAACTCTCTCCCGAGAAGAGGCTTGGCCAGCTCGGCAATACTTGTGTTGTCCGTGCCCGGGTTGGATCTTATGCCCAGCAACTCTTCGGCAAACGACTTCTGCAGGATGACTTCCGCACCCGCCTCCGACGAAAAGAAGCTGCCCTGCATGCCATCGAAAGCATCATTGTTGTTCTTGGCGGAGAACGGGACGCCAGCCACCATGGTCAAGTGGGGTTTGTCGTCGAAGCGCACCTCTGTAACGAACCGAATATCAGGATAGGCCTCGACCACGCCGGGGATTTGCTCGATCTTTTTTCGTGCCGGTTCATCCAGCGCAGGGCTCTCGGCCGGTGACGGCCCCTCCTCTCGCTGTTCGCGGAAGTTGCGGAGGTCACGCCTGGACGTGGCTACGACAGTATCGAACAGCCCGGACTTCTGCAGTCGGCGAGAAGCTAGTTGCTGCAGGCCGATGCCGAGCGAAAGCATGGCAACCAGCGAGGCCACACCTACGGAGATGCCAATCGTCGTCAGCGAATTACGGAAGACGGACTCACGCAAGTTGCGAATAGCGAGGTCTGTGACGTCGTAAAACTTCATTGGGTTTCTCCCCGCGGCGCGGGCGCCTCGACTGACGAGATGTTGGGTACGTCATCGTTGGATACATCATCGACGAGCTTTCCATCCGCAAGATACAACATCCGCCCGGCATACTTCTCGGCGAGGGCCTGCTCGTGCGTAACCATCAGCACGGTCATGCCCAGCGACTGATTGAAGCTATGAAGGAGCTCCATAATTTCTGTGCCGGTGTGGCTGTCCAGATTGCCCGTCGGTTCGTCCGCCAGAAGAAGCTTGGGGTGGTTAATGAGCGCGCGCGCCAACGAAGCGCGCTGCTGCTCTCCACCCGAGAGTTCCGTGGGCCGATGCGCAAGCCGTCCGCTCAAACCCACGCGTTCGAGCGACTGGCGCGCAAGTGCAGAACGCTCGCGGCGATCGACTTCCGCAAAGCGCATGGGGAGCTCCACATTTTCCAACAAAGTCATGCTGGGTATCAGATTGAACGACTGAAAGACCATTCCGACGGTATGGAGGCGGAACTTGGCCAGTTGCTCGCGTGAGAGTGCGGCCAAGTTGTTTCCGTGGACGATCACCGCACCCGAGGTGGGCCGGTCAAGGCCTGCAACCAGGTTGAGCAGTGACGACTTGCCGGACCCCGAGGCACCCAGCAGAGCGACAAATTCCCCGGCTCCAATGTCGATGGAAATCCCGTCCACCGCGCGCACCAATGCCTCCCCCATCTGGTAATGGCGGCAGAGGTTTCCGGTGCGGACAGCTAAGCAGTTCGGCATGGGAATTTCCATGCTAACGGATATCTCCCGCATGAAGCACAGCGCTCCGGGAGCCAAAGGCGTGTAAGGCTTCTGCAAGGCCACGGCCAATGCCCGCCCCCCCTGTGATTAAGATTGTGTTGCCGGTGGTCTTCATGGTGATCGTCTATTCTTGTCCGATTGTACGATGCGGCAGTCTCTGTGGCAGGCAACCGGAAATAGCGCAGCTTTCGTCCGGGGTTGGACCACTTGCGGTTTGCCCGTAATCCGCACAGAATCTGCTTTGGGAACGCCGGACTTTGGGTACATGGAACATCTCCGTAAGGTGCACCGACTGTCATCCCGCAGGCGTACTCCATTACTTCTTCCGAACCGTACTCATGCTCCCAGGGCGAACGGCCCACTAGCGGTGCGGAGCAAAAGCTGCAACGGTAATCGCTGTAAAGCTCCTCCATCTGCTCGACGGTTTCCGTAAGCCGCAAGTTTTCAGAGCGAACGTCTGCGAAAAGATCGATCTCGACAAGTCCGAAATCTCTCGGAACTTCGATTACACGGCCGCGCGTTCCCTCGAACCAGATTGCATCTTTCTTGCCATAGATCCGGCAGAGGAGGTGAGAATCAACTGCGTTGAAGACCCAACGGGATGGAAGGCCAGAGTCATTGGCTACTTCATCGAGACTAATAAATGCGGTGTCTTGGCGTCCCTTAATCCTGTCTTTCAGCGCTTTAGGGCATGGCTTCAGCCATGCCGCCAGAACCCGCTAAACAAGCGGCTTTAGCCGCTGAGGATGGCACTTTTAGCTTAGCCCGTCTCGCCAACTAGGACTTAATCAGAGTTTCCCTAGAGGTCCCAACTCCCTCGCCTTCCAACGCTCCGGTCAGTTCGTTCATTGCTCCCTGTGAGAGAGCACCTAGATGAGGAAGTCGACAGCAATTCGTGAACACGACAGCCGGGAAATCTAGCAGCCCCAATTTGCTTCGCCGGGTTTGGCGAAATACCGGCGGTCAACCGGCTCTTTCTCGACCGGTGTTCCGAGATCCAGCAGCGTCAGGCGGGCGGCCGCGATCATCAGTTCGCGTTCATTCCGCGGCACCTGCTCCCAGGACAACGATGCGTCTTCGTTGTGCGGGCCACGGAAATCCTCAGAGAGAGCTCCCTCGTAATGATGAAACAACCTCGCGAGTTCTTCCGCGGATACTTCTTGAATCGACATACGTCATTCCCTTTCTGAAGCGTACCCGGTAAACCCAGAATCTCCTTTTTGGTTCAAAAACGACACCATTGTACGCCCATCTCTGGCCAGTTTGCCGCATTCCGCCAGGATGGCGGCCTTCGCCGCGGCTGGTTCTGGCGCAAGTCCTTGGCCGCTGTTCTGCTGTTTGCCTTCCATCGGACATCCTCTTCAATTCGAGATCATCAAAGTGGAGACCTCCTTGGTGGAACTTGCGCGGGGAATTGAATCCGATTGTTTTGAAGGGTTGGGTTGCGGCGGGCCCGGGGACGAGTTAAACGGCGCGATCGGGATGAACTTCCGCCGTCGGTTGGTCGCTTCCCGCGAAATCAGGGAGAGGAAGCTTTCCAGTCCAGTTTGCCCAACCCCAGAAGATCGCCGTGCTTGAACTGAACAGCCCGGCAACTGTGCCGATCAAGCGCGGACTGTAGTGTGTGGAAGCGATGCCGGCAACCATCATCGACACCATCATCATGGCCCAAGTGAAAGTCTCTATCGTGGCGAAGACGCGTCCTCGATAGCGATTGGTGACCGTGCGCAGAAGATAGGAGTAGTTCAGGACCGAGTTCACGGCCGTGCCGCCGCGCGACAGAAAAATGAAAAGAAGGGCCATGTCAAATCGCTGCGCCCGGCTAAAGAGAATATAGGTGGTTCCGTGCACGATGTAGTCGATAAAGACGGTAAGCTTGTAAGCATCGAAGGAAAGTCGTCTGCCGAGCCAGTTTGCGAAAGCCCCGCCGAGCAACAGACCCAGTCCGGCGCAGCCCCAGATAATCCCAATCCCCGAGGCTCCCCGATTGAAGACCACTTCGCCGAAAAGCGTAAAGAGAATCTGTGCCGCGCCGCCTCCAGTGGCCCAACCAACCGAGAGCAGCGCGATGGCAAGCACCAGCGGCACCGAGCGCATGTAGCGCAGACCTTCGCGATACTCGTGCCAGGGACGGATCACCTCATCTTCGGCCAACACCTTGCGCTTGGCACGAAAGCCCGTCGCACTCGGCGCTCGCAGGTGCCAGATGCACCAAGCGGAGAAAACAAACGAGAGGGCGTTGAAAACAAATGCCCATTTGTAGCCTATGGCGACCACCGTGGCTCCAAGAAAGGTTCCAACCGTGAGCGTCATCCACTGGGTGGTCTGCGTAAGCGCGTTGGCGGTGTGGATTTCTTCCGGGCTCGCAATTGTGGGCAGGATTGCAGAACGCCCCGCAGTGAAGAAGGGTGAGGCAACCATGAGCAGCGCGCTGAACAAATAAAGGACCCAGACGCGGTGCGACGTCACAGCGAAGATGAAGCCGAGCGCCACCAGCGCGCGCATGAGATCGCTGGCAATCATGATCCGTTTGCGGTCAAACCGGTCGAGCAGCACACCAGCGAGTGGCCCCATCGTGATGGCTGGAATGGCACGCGCCAAAAGCACGCCGGTAACGACCATGCCCGAATGGGTGAGCGCCATGGCCAACGCAAAGACGGCGATATTATTGAAATTGTCGCCAATTTCGCTGACAATCTGGCCCGTCCAAGTAAAGCGATAATTGCGATTCCGGGTGAGCAGTTGGAAGAATTCGTGCATCAGCCCGCCAAGCTGCTCGATGATGGAGTAGACCGAGTCGAGTAATCGTGAGTCATCTCTTTGAGGGTATCAAATCAAGGGTGTTGTGACGCGCGGTGTGATCCGAGAGTTTGATCGGGCCGCGAAGCTGCGCTTCTCCCTCCGAGTGCCTTCAGTTCGCCGCGTGAAGAATTGTTAGTAGTGTCCTTGTTTTGCCTTCTTCACCACGGAGTCACGGAGAAAACCTTGAACCTGTAAAACCCAGACGGGGAAGGTTATTGCCAAGCAGTTGGGTTTCTCTGCGTCTCCGTGACTCCGTGGTGAAAAAATTGAAATAGGACAGTACCGAACTGTTCGCGTGGTCGCGAACAGGCGAGATGGGTGTACAATAACAAGTTTTTGAAGTCAAAAGGAAATCCCGGATAATAACCTAATCCGGCGAGGGCTGTTTCGGATGAGCCTGCGAATTCCCTGAGAGAAAAGCTCGCAGGAAGCGATCTCCTTTCTTGGAATCCGCCCTCGGGATGGAATGCTCTCTTCGCTGCTGCAACGTTCACATGCAAGTTTTTCGGCAAAGGAAAAAGTCTGGCTATGGGTGCGATCATTGGGATTCGAAGGGAAGACAAGAACAAGTGGGAACGCCGCGTGCCGCTGGTTCCGACTGATACATCCGACCTGCAGACGAAGCGCGGGGTGCGGGTTCTTGTCCAGCCCTCCAGTGTGCGTGTTTGCAAGGACGATGAGTACCGGTCCGCTGGAGTCGAGGTGAACGAGGATCTTGGCCCTGCGTCGGTCATCCTTGCGGTAAAGGAAATACCGACGCACTTGCTATTGCCCGGAAAAACCTACGTCTTTTTCGCGCACGTGGCGAAGGGGCAATCGCACAACATGCCCATGCTTCGGCGTTTGATGGAACTGGGCTGTTCCCTCGTGGACTACGAAAAAATCACGGACGATCAGAAGAGAAGGCTGATTTTCTTCGGCCGCCATGCCGGCTATGCCGGAATGATCGAGACGTTGCGCTGCCTCGGGCAACGGCTGGCTGTGTCTGGAGTGTCAACGCCCCTTTCACAGGTGCACCCGGCCTTCGAGTATCGGGACCTGACTGAGGCAAAAGCTCACATCACCGCGCTGGGCGACGAAATTGTGCATCAGGCGGGAACACGCCCGTTGATCTTTGGCTTTTCCGGGTACGGCAATGTATCGATGGGCGCGCAGGAAGTACTAGACTGCCTTAAACCCGTGGAGGTGGCCGTTGCGGATTTGAGGGCCACGGCGTCCGCAGCCGTGGGCCCGCGGCCTGTGAAAGTCGTGTTCCGCGAGGAGGACATGGTCGAACGCAAGGAGCAGAACATCCCGTTCGACCTGCAAGAGTATTATGCCCATCCGGAACGATACGAGGGCTGTTTTGAAAAGCACCTGCCGCACCTTGATGTGCTGGTCAATTGCATTTATTGGGAACCTCGATATCCGCGTCTGGTCACGCGCGAGTGGGCCGGGAAAAACTACCTCCCGGGCTGTGCCCCGCGCCTCAAGGTAATCGGCGACATAAGCTGCGACATTGAAGGAAGCGTCGAACTCACCGTGAGAGCCACCGAACCGGACCATCCCTGCTACGTTTACCTCCCTGAACAGGATTCTGGCCGGGACGGTGTGGAGGGGAATGGGCCGGTCATCATGGCTGTCGACAATCTCCCGTGCGAGATTCCCCGGGAATCGTCCCAGTACTTCAGTTCCGTGTTGCGGGACATGGTTGGCCCCCTGGTGAACGCCGACTGGCAGGGTCCATTTGAAACGCTCGACCTGCCGCCATATTTAAAGCGGGCCGTGATCGTGCATAATGGGCGTCTGACCCCCGATTATCGGTACATTCAAAAACATTTGGAGGCGCATCCGTAAGCTGCGGACGGGCCTCGAAACTAAGCGGAAGGGCTCAACTGAGCGTCTTCCCGCAATCATAGGAGGCGAATATGAAACGTGTTCTAGTGTTAGGAGCCGGGCTGGTAGCCAGGCCGTTGGTGCGGTATCTGTTGGATAAGGATTATCAGGTCACTATGGCGAGCCGGACGGCAAGCAAGGCGGAAGCCATGATTGCAGGTCATCCCAACGGGAAGGCACTCGCTCTCAATGTTCAGGATGAGACCGTGCTGGCGCAGTTGATAAAGGACTGCGACCTTGCGGTCAGTCTCCTTCCCTACACGTTCCATCCGGTGGTGGCGAAGTACTGCATCGCCAACAAAAAGCACATGGTGACAACCTCTTATGTTTCGGCTGCGATGCAGGAGCAAGACGGTGCTGCGCAGAAAGCAGGAGTCACAATTCTGAATGAAGTCGGCGTCGACCCTGGCATCGATCACATGTCGGCCATGCGGATCATCGATAGTGTTCGAACCCGCGGCGGGCGCATCGTTTCCTTCAGGTCTTATTGCGGTGGCCTGCCGGCGCCGGAAGCCAACGACAATCCGTTTGGCTATAAATTCTCCTGGGCTCCCAGAGGCGTCCTGCTGGCCGGCCGAAACAGCGCGATGTACCTGATGGACGGCCGTAAGGTCGAGGTCCCCTCCCAGCGCCTCTTCCGCGATATGCATGTCATGGCGATTCCGGGCCAGGGGGACTACGAAGCCTATCCGAATCGGGATTCGGTCAGCTACATCGATATTTACGGGCTGCAAGGCATCCAGACGATGTACCGCGGGACTCTTCGCAACATGGGCTGGTGCGATTGCCTGTATAACTTCGGGAAGCTGGGCCTCCTCGCGCTCGATGAATTCGACGCCCGTGGAAAGACCTATGCCGACATGATGCGGCAGCTCGCGGGCGCTTCCGAAAGTGAGGACTTGGCGGCCGCGATAGGCAAGAAGCTCGGGATCCCGAAGGAGTCTTACCCGATCCGGAATCTTGAGTGGCTGGGTATGTTCTCCAGCCGGAAGCTGGGTGCTGAGCGCATCAGCCCCCTGGATGCCATGGGCGACCTGATGTACGAGAAGCTGGCATTCCGCCCCGGTGAGCGGGACATGATCGTGTTGTTCCACGACTTCCGGGCCGAATTCCCCGATGGCAAGAAAGAACGGATCGTCTCCGAACTCATCGACTACGGGATACCTCACGGCGATTCATCCATGGCGCGAACGGTCTCGCTGCCGGCTGCGATCGGGGTGGACATGATTCTCACGGGCCGGATTCATGCGACCGGCGTCCTGCGTCCGGTGACCCCGAACATATACAATCCGGTACTGGACGGACTCGCGCAGCTCAATATTTCATGCAAGGAACGGACCGAGGCATTCTAGTTGTCCGTGCGCCTTGCGTAGATTGGTTGTAGAGCTGCTTTCAAAGCACGGGCGGCCTACCGGTCGTCCGTGCCGCTGTGAGAGGCTATTTTTATATATTTTGAAAGGTGAATGACATGGGAGAAAAAGATAAGATTTTCAACGCGTTGGGATTGACGGTCGCCCTTCCGGGCGCGAGTTACGGAGACCAGTGGTTTGCGGGCAGCGGCGATTGGATCGAAGTCCACAGCCCGACGACCGGGGAATTGCTGGCCAAAGTCGAACAGGCGAGCGAGGCCGACTACACCAAGGTTGTCGGTCAGGCGATGAAAGCGTTCGAGTTCTGGCGCGCGATACCTGCTCCCAAAAGAGGCGAAATCGTGCGTCAGTTTGGGGTCGCGCTGCGCGAGAAAAAGGATGCGCTGGGGCGGCTCGTCTCGCTGGAAATGGGCAAGATCCTGACCGAAGGCCTGGGCGAAGTGCAGGAAATGATCGACGTCTGCGACTATGCCGTCGGTCTCAGCCGGACGCTTTCCGGCCCCACACTCCAGAGCGAGAGGCCGATGCACCGCATGATGGAGCAGTGGCACCCGCTCGGGCCGATCGGCGTCATTACGGCCTTCAACTTCCCGGTTGCGGTCTGGGCGTGGAACTGCGCGCTAGGTTTTGTCTGCGGCGATCCGGTCGTCTGGAAGCCTTCAAGCAAGACGCCGCTATGCGCCATTGCTTGCCAGAACATCATCCGCGAGGTGTTCAAGGCCAACGGTGTTCCGGACGGAGTGTCCTGTGTGGTCGTCGGACGCGGGGCGACCGTCGGTGAACGGATTCTGGCCGACAGTCGGCTCACCTTGATCAGCGCCACCGGATCGACCCGGATGGGGAAGCGCATCGGGCAGGTTGTTGGCGCCCGCCTGGGTCGCACAATTCTCGAGCTTGGGGGCAACAATGCCCTGATCATTTCGGACAAGGCGGACCAGACGGGGGCGCTGGCATCGGCATTCTTCGGCGCCGTCGGCACAGCCGGGCAACGCTGCACCTCCACCCGCAGGCTCATCATTCACGAGAGCGTTTACGACGCATTCGTTCATAAGATGATTGCCAATTACGAAAAAGTGAAAATTGGCGATCCGCTCGATCCTAAGACCCTGATGGGCCCGCTCATCGATGAGCAGGCCGTAGCGGACTACGAGAAGGCGCTAGCTGCTGTGGGCAAGCAGGGCGGAAAAGTGCTTTACGGAGGCAAGGCCCTCGATCCACCGCCGTTTGGCCGGCGGACTTTCGTTCAGCCGACGATTGTCGAAACTCGCAATGACGCCGAGATTGTGCAAACCGAAACCTTTGCTCCAATCCTTTACGTTATGAAGTACCGGACCATCGACGAGGCGCTGGCATTGCACAATGCGGTTCCTCAAGGCCTGTCGTCGGGTATTTTCACGGACAGCGTGGCCGAGGCGGAAAAGTTCCTCAGCTTCAAGGGATCCGACTGCGGCATCGCGAATGTGAATGTGGGCACCTCAGGGGCGGAAATCGGTGGCGCCTTCGGCGGCGAAAAGGAGACCGGCGGAGGCCGTGAGTCCGGTTCCGATTCCTGGAAGGCCTACATGCGGCGCCAGACCAATACCCTCAACTGGGGTGGTGAAATTCACCTGGCGCAGGGAGTGGAGTTCCACTCGTAAACTAAAGCCTTTCACCGGATCACGGGAGTCCCGGCTCGATCCATAGAAGGACGGGAACGAGCCGGGACAGCCCGATCGCGGACACTCTGCTAGGCCAGCGAGATAGAGCGGTACATGCTTTGCTCGTCTGAATCAGTGGCGTAGGGATGAGGCATATGATCAGTTTTCCAAAGGTGATTTAAGCTCGCAACGAAGACGACGGACTCTTGCAGGAACTGGACGACAGCATACGCTGGCCGAGCAACCGTCACCGCAGATAGATTCATGAAGTTGTAAACCGTTCGGAACTCCACAGTAGCTTCGCGCCTGGCTATCTTCACACTCACTCGATGGGTAATCCGGTTGTCTACCGGCGATCCGATTCGTCCCGATAAACGCCGTACGGTAGAGCGAAACGCACTGTGGTCTCCCACAGCCCCTAAATTCCCGATTGCCGACGATCGAGGAATTGGCTGCCTTTTGGGACCCGCATCCACAAATTCATGCATTCCAGCCAATGCTCTGCTCTTCAAGGAAGCGTTCTAATTCATTTGAGGTCGGCATCGACGGCTGTGCTCCATGCCGAGTCACTGAGAGGGCGGCTACGGCGCATGCCCACTCAGCGCTGTGCACCGCATCTTTGCCCGATAGAAGCCCTACTGCGAACGCGCCATTGAATGCATCTCCTGCCGCAGTCGTATCCACAGCGACCACCTTGTGTGCCGGAACCGCCCGGCAGGTTCCATCGGCCAGCGCCAGGTAGCATCCTCGTCCTCCTAACTTTAGAATGACATTCTTGCAGCCGCGCTGAAGAAGAGCGTTCGCCGCACCTTGCAATTCCGATTGCGAAAGATTCCTCTCCTCACGTCCCAATAGAACACACGCCTCCGTCTCGTTCGGAGTGAGCCAATCCACGCAGGCAAGCAGAGCGGGCGAGAGCGGTCTGGCCGGCGCCGGGTCGAGCATCAGGGAAACCCCTTCCCGCCGAGTGAAGCTGGCAAGATACGCGACCGTTTCGAGCGGGACCTCGAGTTGCGTCAGGACGATTCCGGCACGGCGCAGAAGTTCGCTGTTCGCGTCGATGTCGACAGGAGAAAGATACGCGTTGGCTCCGGGTATAACAGTGATCGCGTTTTCTCCCGCGGCATCCGTATTGATCAACGCGACGCCGGACGAATCGGCGACGGTCTCTACCGGACCGGTTTGCACTCCGGCTTGTTCCAGACTGTCTCGCAACTCGACGCCGAATGCGTCGTTGCCGAGTTTTCCGAGAATGGTAACCGCACCTCCCAATCGCGCGGCCGCGACCGCCTGATTCGCTCCTTTTCCGCCGGGAAAAGTGCGGAAGGTGGATCCAGCAACGGTTTCGCCAGCCCGGGGAATGCGGCTGGAAGAAGCGACTAAATCGAGATTGATACTGCCTACGACAACTATTTCTTTCTGCATGATTGCAGACCTCACTTATAAAACGGGAGCGACGGCAAGTAGCCGGACGTGAGCTTCTGGGTGTTAGCCCACGATCCCCAGCAGAGCATGCTGGTGAACATAAAGAGGAGTGCGATAGCGTACGCTTCGGGCTGATACAAGGGGCTCTTCTTGACGACTTGGCTGCGGAGATGAAGAGGGGAGGATAAGTTGCCGATTCGTGCGAGAACTGATTCGTCGAGGAACGGAGAATTGCGTGAAGATCTTAAGAGCGGCAGAGTGCGCGCCTCGTTCGCTTAGGAGGTGGCCATATGCCGGATCGTGCTGAATCGGCATACGGCCTGTTACCTTTTTATTTCTGGCGCGCATCTCTGCCTTTTGCCGCCCCCTCGTTCGTGCTGGCGGATTCTGTGGCCCACCCGCTTAGAAGCGGATGTGGGCTACTAACTGGATTTGTCTCGGAGTCGACACACCCGTTGACTGGCCAAAATAGGAGCCATACAAGTCATTATTTGGCGCGGTGAGGTTTACGCGGTTGAACAAGTTGAAAATTTCTCCGCGCATCTCGAACAATCCTCCCTCACCAAGTTTCGAGATCTTGAAGGTTCGTTCAACCGACATATTCACAACGGCGAAACCAGGTCCGTCGTAGGTATTGCGGCCCAGGTTTCCTTCCTGCCCGTACGTTGGGTACGTGAATGCGCTTACTGGGAACAGGCCCTTCACGAAATCCGAGCGGCTAGACCTGATGTGATTTCCAAACGACGGAGTGTTGGGCGCATCGTAGTCAAATCCGTCAGCGTCGAAATCTCCCTCTACTGGACCGGCTGGGTTATAGGGCGCACTAGTGATGACGGAGAAAGGTTGCCCGGACTGAAGGATGATGACAGGAGCTAAAGTCCAGCCAGAGGTAACGGCGTGCGATAGTCCATTCCCGAATCCGGGAATATCCCAAACCAAATCGCCCGAGAACCGCTGGCGCGAGTCGAAGTTCGCCCGTCCATATTGGGCGCTGACGTGGGCCGCGTCGTAGATGTTCTCGGCCCCACCGTGTCCATTGTCATTGTCGTTGCTGCTCGTATAGTCCAGCGATTTGCCATAGGTATAAATGGCGTGAGCCGTCCATCCCTTGGTGAAGTGCTTAGAGATAGAAAACGCGGCCAGGTCGGAATTCGCGAGGCCGTTAGAACGGCCATAGGTGATGGCGCCGAAGTCGGGATTCAGACGAGTTTGGTAGCCGTTATTGATGATCATGTCGCCGGCGAAACGATTCACGTCGGTCTGAATATAAAGATCCCTGCTGGCCGTGCCCATATAAGTTGCTTCGAACATGAAGCCAGAGATCCTATGCTGAATGCCGAGAGCCCAGCTATGGACCAGCGGCGGTTTCAGATTCGGATCGATTCCCCCGACACTGATCTGCGTGCCCACCAGGCTGCCGTTCGGATTGACCTGGTACGAAACGCCTGGAGGCGGCGCGAATCCTTGCGCTCCTCCATTTGCGGTCGTGCTGCTAATGCCGTAAGAGAAATTTGCCAGTGTAACTCCGGGGGTGTAGATGCTGATGGCGGGAGTGGCGTAATTCGGCGGATTGGTGCGCATGTTGTTGACATACGAATACTCGCCAACTTTGTCGCTGAATTCAGCGTAGCCGCCACGAATTGCTGTGTTGCCATTGCCGAACACATCCCATGCAAAACCGAAGCGAGGCGCGAACCGGTATTGCGCGTTATCGGTTGCGATGCCATTGCTGCCGCGGACCTTCATGCCGCCGTTCAGGATCTGCTCGCCCCAAGTCGATCCGGCGCTGGGTGTAAAGAAGGCCAGAGGCTGCTGGCTATTCATGACGGTGGAAAGGTGGCCGTAGTAATCGAAACGGACCCCGAGATTCAGGGTCAAACGGCGGTTTACTTTCCAATCGTCCTGCGCATAAGGCGCGGCATAGAGCATCAGCACGCGTTGATAAAGGTTGCGGGCCACACCGTCGGTTTGTACGTCGAGAACCGGACCGCTCTGAGAGGAAGGCTGGTCGGCTGCGAAATCCAGGATATTATTGAACCAGAAGAACGGACGATCCTCGCCATTGGTGAAGTTGTCCATATCCTGAAGCCGGTGCACATCCACCCCAAAGTGAAAGCTGTGCGTACGGTGCGTCCACGTGACGCTGTCGTGAACAATAAAATTATTCTGTATCCAACCTGAGGGCCCCCATTGCCAGAAGGCGTCATCGAGTCCTGCGACGCCGACGTTCGGCAATAGCGGCACTTTCGCGGGTTGGCTTCCAGTCAGTCGGTTGTAGGCGAGGCCGAGTTCGTTGAGTAATGTCGGAGAGAACGTGTGTAAGTAGTCAACCTTGTTGTAGAGAGTGGAGTTTGGATTAATGTAGGAGTAAGTGGGCCGGACGTCGACGTTTTCACCCTGCGTCGTATTGCGGAACATGCTGTAAAACAGCTTGTCGTCGCCGCGCAGGTTGTGGTCAATTCGTAAGTGACCCTGGAAGCCGTTATTAATGGCATCGGTGGGCACGAATTCGTACGCTTCGGCAACCATGGTGCCCGGGATGTTGGGTGGGGTGTAGGGACTGCTATAGTTCGCTTCAATTTGCGCGACGGTCATGCTGTTGACCCCGTTCGGGTCGTAAACTGGCGCACCGAACCTGACAGGAGGCGCGGCCTGGAAAAACCGTGTGGCCATCGAATTGGGGAAGTTGGTGGTGACGTAGTTTTCAAAGTCCTGCGTCTCCATCATGTCGCCACTGGTGCCGCCGAGAATGCTCCTCATCCAGAACAAAGATCCGAAGAAGAAGGTCTTATCCTTGAAAATGGGGCCGCCAAAAGTTCCGCCGAAATCGTTGCGGATGGTTTTTGGCAGGACTTCCCCAAACTCGCCACGCGCGGCGAGAGCATTGTCAAAATGCATCTCTGACAAACTGCCGTGAAACTTATTCGTGCCGGACTTGGTGAAAGTTTCGATCAGCGCGCCGCTTTGCACTCCCTTATCGGCCTGGAACGAAGAGGCGGTGACTTTCATCTCCGCCACGGTATCCGGTTCCGGATCGATATTGACCACACCGTCGCGGGAGTTGCTGTTCACGGTTACTCCGTCGACCTGATACTCATTCATCTCCTGCCGCTGGCCGGCGGCATTGATCTGAAAGCCATTCTCCGAAGCGAACGGGGTTATGCCAATCGAGCCCGCAGCGCCAATATTTCCCGAGGCATCGCCCAAGCCGGTTACACCGGGCGCCAACGTGGCTATGCTGGCGTAGAGGTTCTCTCCAATGAGCGGAGAATTCTGCACGGTCTTCGTCTCCAAAGTTCGGCCCACGTTGCCACGCGTGGTATCCACGCTCTCGGACTCGGCTGTAACGATGACGTTGGTGACTTGTTCGCCAATCGCCAACTTGGGATAGAGCGTTCGCACCTGGTCGCCTTCGAGTTTGATATCCGACTGCACCCAGGTCTTAAAGCCCGGCGCCTTCACTTCGGCGCGATATCGGCCCAAGGGCAGGTTTCGTATGTGGACGTATCCCTGGCTGTCGGACACGGCGGACTGCTGCACCTGCGTATCCTGATTTGTGATCGTAATCTGTGCACCTGCAATTGCGGCCCCGGAGGGATCAGTTACCGTAGCTTCAAACCCGCTCATGTACTGGGCGGCGGCTGGAGCGAACGATAGAATTGCGAAAAGAAAGAGTAAGAACACATGCGCAAGAAAAGATCTGGAAGAAGACAACATCGAGGTAGCTCCTCCTGATAAAGATCGATGCCACCGGGGTGGCCGATGAAGGCCCGCCGAGGCAGCTGGCTTGAAAGCTTTCAAAACAGCATCTTAGTCCCCATTTTTTTGCAGTGTCAAGAGTTATCTCGAGAAATCCAATCGGAGGCGAGAAATGCTTTCGGTCTCCGATTCTGCCCCATGAGAGTAGAAGACAAGGTGATGAACTCAGGCCTATACGTTCCAAAATTGGCATAAACAGGGGATATTTATATGAACAACTGGATTCAGACTGGGCGAAACGCCGCGGACTGTCCGGCCATTTGCAGGAACTGTCGGGTACTGAAGCCTAGTAGGGAAGGGCAGGACCAAGCTGTGATATTTCCTATACATTTTCTATGAAAGCTTTTATATTGCGCTGTTCGGTGTTCTTAGTCTGTGCATTGGAGGATTGTCTTGATCCACCTTTCGCAATCTCGTTTCGTCCTGAATATTCTTCTTTCCTTGGCCGTCACAATATCACTCGTGTCATTTCTTAGCGCGCAGGATACGGACTTTTCTCCGAAGTGGGAGCAAATTCCGGGCCCAAATTGCGCGACTCCTCCGGAATGGGACGCGAGATCAGCGCCCGCCACCTGCGATAAGGAGGAGATACAGCAGTGGCTCCATGACATATCGCACTGGCGCGCGGAGCGCCGCGTGCGCGTGGGCTATGACGATGCGCAATATAAGCGACCGGAACTGACGTGGACCCAGTCGAGCTTTGTGCAGCCGCAGATGATGATCCATGACCGCTATTTCTACGATCCAGTGAAAGGCGCGTATACCGTCGGTCGCTATCTCGACGATCTCGACAAGCGATATGGCGGCATTGACAGCGTACTGGTCTGGCACACCTACTCCAATATCGGCATCGACAGCCGCAGCCAGTACGACTTGTTTCGCGATCTTCCAGGTGGCATCCAGGGCGTGAAACAGATGGTGGATGACTTTCACCGGCGCGGCGTGCGCGTGCTGTTTCCCGTGATGTTGTGGGATCAGGGAACGCATGCCGAGGGCGTGCCTGACGCTGAGGTGATGGCGCGCGAACTTGCGGCGGTTGGAGCGGATGGAATCAATGGCGACACGCTCGATGGAATGCCTCGATCGTTTCGCGAGGCTGCGGACAAAATCGGGCAGGCTCTCGCGTTGGAGCCTGAGTTAGGGCCGGCTTCCGACGAGATGGTCGCCTACAACAATCTCACCTGGGGATACTGGCACTACGATTTTGTGCCGTCGGTGAGCCGCTACAAATGGCTCGAACCGCGCCACATGGTGAATCTTTCGAACCGCTGGGCGCATGATCATATCGACGATTTGCAGGAAGCTTTTTTCAACGGCATCGGTTTTGAGAGCTGGGAGAACATCTGGGGCATCTGGAACCAGATCACTCCTCGCGACGGCGAAGCTCTGCGCCGGATTGCCGCGATTGAGCGCGCTTACGCGCCGTTGCTGACCAGTCAGCAGTGGGAGCCGCACGCATTCACGCAGCGCTTCGGAGTGTTCGCCAGCAAATGGCCGGGGCAGACCAAGACTCTGTGGACGATCGTGAATCGGAATCATTACACGGTCTCGGGGCGGCAACTTCTGGTTCCTTACAAAGCGGAGGTTCGCTATTTCGATCTGTGGCACGGAGTGGAACTGCATCCGCAACCGGAAGGGGAACAGTCCGTGCTTTCATTTGAGATCGAAGAAGACGGCTTCGGCGCAATTCTTGAAACCACAACGACGGATCCGGCGCTCGACAAACTACTGGCAACCATGCAGGCTTTGAGCCAGCATCCTCTCGGCAGCTTTTCTCGCGAATGGCACACGCTGCCGCAGCAGATGGTTACAATCGCTCCAACCAAGGCAGCGGACGCGGCTCCGGCGGGAATGATCAAACTTCCTGCTGCGACTTTTGTATTTCGCGTGAATGGAATTGAGATCGAAGGCACGAACGATGAGGGCGTGGATCTTCAGTATCCGTGGGAGAGTTCGGGCCGCCGCTACCACGAGCAGAAAATTGAGATAAAGAGTTTTTGGATCGATCAATATCCTGTAACCAACGCTGAATTCAAGCGCTTTCTCGATGCCACGCACTATCATCCGGCGGACGATCACAATTTTCTAAAGGATTGGACCGGCAATCAATTTCCTGCCGGCTGGGATCAAAAGCCAGTGACCTGGGTTTCGCTCGACGACGCGCGTGCGTATGCGCAATGGGCCGGCAAGCGGCTGCCGCATGAGTGGGAGTGGCAGTTTGCGGCGCAGGGACTGGATGGACGAACTTATCCGTGGGGAAATAGTTGGTCGGCCGACGCCGTTCCCGTTCCCGACAAAGGGCGCGACATGGCTCCGGCCAGCGACGTCACGGCGCATCCTCAAGGCGCAGGTCCGTTTGGAGTAATGGATCTGGTCGGAAATGTATGGCAGTGGACAGACGAATACACGGATGACCACACGCGCGCGGGTGTTTTGCGTGGAGGGAGCCACTACCAGCCGCAAGGCTCGAAGTGGTACTTCCCTCAGGCCTACAAGCTTTCGCAACATGGCAAATATCTGCTGATGGCACCGAGCATTGATCGGTCCGGCGCAATCGGATTCCGGTGTGTAGTTGATGGGCGAGGGAAGTGAGAGAATTGGCCCCGACCAAAAGAGGTGGTCGAGCATAGTGACTCGTAGTCGCGAAAAAACGAAGGCGCCTGCTTCTCGAATCACGATGCACCAGATCGCGAAGATGGCGGGTGTGTCGCTGGGCACTGTTTCGCATGTCATCAACCAGACGGCACCGGTGCGCGAGCTGCTGCGGCAGCGGGTGACGGAGGCAGTCGAGAAACTAGGGTATCAACCCAACCAGCTCTCTCGCGGCCTTCGGCTGAATCGAACGAACATGATCGGGATGATTATTCCCGACATCACGAATCCGTTCTTCCCCGGAGTTGTGCGCGGCGTGGAAGATGTCGCGTACAAGAGTTCGTTCCGGCTCGTGCTGTGCAATACGGACAATGATCCCGCCAAAGAAGCAACCTATCTCAGTGATCTGAAGTCATTTTTGCCAGCCGGACTTCTCGTTATTCCTTCGGTCGACAGTTCTCTTTCATCCGAGCAATCAGGACCTCCGGTGGTTTGTGTAGACCGCAGGCCGCGCGGATGGAAAGGCGACATTGTCACGGTAGCCAACGAAGATGGCGGCTACAAAGCCGCGCGCTATCTGATCGAAATGGGTCACCGGCAGATTGCAGTGATCTCCGGCCCCTCTCATCTCACAAACGCCGGAGACCGTCTTCGAGGATTCATGAAGGCGCTCGCCGAGGCCAAGGTTCCAATTGCTCCCGAGTACATACAGGAAGCCTTGTTCGACCGCACCAGCGGGTACTCATCGGCGTTGCGATTGCTGCACCTGCTGCCGTGTCCGACCGCGATCTTCGCTGCCAATGACCTGATGGCGATGGGCGCCCTGTCCGCCGTTCGCGAGTCGCGGCTGGCCTGCCCAGCCGATGTTTCCCTCATCAGCTTCGATGGACTTGATTTGACTGAGCTGACCGACCCAGCCCTAACTGCGGTCTACCAACCGGGTTATCAGTTAGGCTATACGGCCGCGCGGCTGTTGCTTGACCGCATCAACGGGTTGAAAGATCGTCCGCAAGAAATAGTGCTGCAAACGGAATTGCGGATTCGGAATTCCGTGGCTCGCATGAACGCCAGCTAGCTATTCTAGTAGCCTCCCTTTGTCCGACTGATCGAAAATGTCTAGGGTCGAGCGTCTCGACCCCGGACCGTAGGAGCCTCACAAACTCACTCGGATTGTTTACCATCTGCTTAGCACCAAGGGAGGAGGCTCATAACCAGATGAACCGCGCCATCGCGGAGTACCAGCAGCTCGGGTGCACGGTTTGCGGAACGATACTGACGCACCTAGAAGCGATAGACCCCTCAGCGAAGTCCTCACTCGGGAGTTTGCGGCTGGTTTCGAAATCGGCAATCCAGTCGCTGTGGGACAGAGTACGCTTGTTGTTCAGCCTTTACCGCGATTCTTGGTCGCTAGACGACGTCAGCGCCCGGCTCGTGGCCGCGGCCGCTCTCCGGCCCCAATGCCCTCCTGCCGGATGGCTTGTCACCACGCTCCAACAGGACACGGTCATCATTGGAGTACTGTCCTACTGGCCGCAGTAGACGGTTCCTGTTCCTAGCCTGGATTATTCACGAAGTCTCTAGCCAAAAAAGTAAGGATGCTCTAAAAGGAATGATGAACACTGGGTTCGCACGCCCAGCATTCCCTTTCGGAGCATCCATCGCTTGATACAAAGTGTT